>OGYN01001286.1_pt1 | contig 20759 bp, 18 predicted proteins | sample 1576551 | NCBI WGS metagenome assembly OGYN01 (sample SAMEA3541589, study PRJEB24748) | human gut metagenome | biome: human gut; feature: human-associated habitat; material: faeces | place: China | collected 2012 | reverse complement strand
TGGTAAGGACAAGGTGAAATACCAAATCTATGATGCCGTCAAAGCTGCCTTACCCGCACTGCGCAGCAGGGCAAGGCTCTCGGCCACATCGGCCAGCTCCGGCACCCCGCACAGCCGCACTGGCCCGCTGCACAGCAGGGACGCTGCCAGCAGCGGCAGCACACTGTTCTTGGCCGCCGGGACCCGTACCGTTCCATTCAGCGGCCGCCCGCCCGTGATGATGTAATCCCCTGCCATGCAAAGACCCCCGTTCTGCCAAAGATACCCCATGGTATGCAGAACGAGGGCCGTCGGTTCCCTGTTTTGTACCCGGACACCGCAAAACGCATTTGTCCGGTCGTTTGTCTGTTTTTTGCGTCTTTTGCGGGACAAACATCCCATTTTGCGGCAGAAATGGCCGCCTTTATGTTTCCCCGCGGGAGACGGACAGCACGATGCCCATCTCGCCCAGCAGCATCATCAGGCTGGTGCCGCCGGAGGAAAAGAAGGGCAGGCTGATGCCGGTGTTCGGGATGGTGTTGGTGACCACGGCGATGTTCAGCACCGCCTGCAAGGCCACCTGCACCACGAACCCCACTACCAGCAGTGCCCCGAAGCGGTCCGGCGCGTGGGCCGCCAGCGTGACGCCCCGCAGCAGCAGCAGACTGAACAGCAGGATCACCGCGCAGGCCCCCACAAACCCCAGCTCCTCGCACAGGATGGAAAAGATGAAGTCGTTCTGGGGTTCCGGCACGAACAGGTGCTTCTGGCGGCTGTTGCCCAGCCCCAGCCCCACGGCCCCGCCGGAGCCGATGGCGTACAGGCTCTGGATGGTCTGGTGGCCGTCGCCCAGCGGGTCGGCAAAGGGGTCCAGCCAGGAGCTCAGGCGGCTGGCCGCATAAGGCACCAGATCCGGCATGATGACGATGGCCGCCCCGATGGCACCCGCTCCGCCCACACCGGCCAGCACGAACCACCGCAGCCCGGTGCCGCCCACGAACATGAGCACTGCCCCGATGCCCAGGATCAGCACCGTGCCGGACAGGTGCGGCTCCAGCAGCATGAGCACCGCCACCGCGCCCAGTACCAGCGCAAAGGGCACCACCCCCACCGCAAAGCTCTCCATCCGGCTGTGGTTGAGGGAGATGATGTGGGCAAACACCAGCACCACCGCAAATTTGGCGATCTCGCTGGGCTGCAGAGTGCCCAACCCCGGCAGCACCAGCCAGCGCTTGCAGCCGTTGTATTCCGGCATGAACAGTACCACGACCAGCAGCACCAGCGAGAGGGCCAGCAGCGGCCAAGCCAGTTTGTGATAGATGTGGTAATCCACCCGGCTGGCCGCCCACATGGCCCCGATGCCCATGGCCGCATACAGCAGCTGCGGCCGCACATAGGCCAAGGCATCGCCCCGCCGGTACAGCGCCACCGCGCTGCTGGCACTGTACAGCATTACCAGCCCAAAGCCCACCAGCGTGAGCACCAGGATCAGAAACGGCAGGTCCATGGCGGGCAGCGGACGCAGCAGTCCGCGCCGGGCCCGGGCAGGCACAGCGGCCCTGTGCATCCTCATCACCTCCGGCAGTCCTTTTGGTCTATTGTACGCAGGCCGCCGGGCTGTTAGTCATAGCCGCAGGCCCTGCCCGCATAAACTGAGCCGGAAAAGGAGGTGCTGCCATGTCCCGGCCCGAACCCCTGCGCACCCTGCCGGAGCAGGCGTTCCGCGCCCGTGCCCGGCTGGTGGCGCTGCTTTTGTGCGGCATCTGCTTTGCAGGGCTTATTGCCCGGCTCTACTGGCTGCAACTGGCCGCCGGGGACTGGTACACCCGGCGGGCACTGGGGCAGCAGCTGCGGGACACCGTGGTGCCCGCCGACCGGGGCCGCATCTACAGTGCCGACGGCGTGCTGCTGGCGGCCAACAGCAGCTGCTGGACCCTGCGGGCCAGTCCGCGGGAGATGCCTGCCGACAAACTGGAGCTGGCCGCCCACGGTCTTGCGCAGATTTTGGAGCTGGACGAAGCCGCCCTGCTGGAAAAGTTCCGGGACCGCGCCTCCAACGACTGTCTGCTGCGCTACCGGGTGGAGCGTTCCACGGCGGATGCCGTGCGGGATTTCTGCGAGGAAAACGGCATCACCGGCATCCGTATCAATCAGGACAGCAAGCGCTGGTACCCGCAGGGGGAGTTTCTGGCGTCGGTGCTGGGCTTTACCAATGTGGACAACGCCGGAGTGAGCGGGCTGGAGCTGGAATACAACGAGCAGCTCACCGGGCAGAACGGCGTGGTGCTCACCGCCGTGAACGCCTGGGGCTACACGCTGGAGCAGAGCTACGAGACCGAGCAGTTCCCGATGGAGGGCAGCAGCCTGTGGCTGACCATCGACGCCAACATTCAACATTATCTCGAAAATGCGTTGAATTACGCCGTACAGGAACACCATGTGGCCGCCCGTGCCGTGGGCATCGTGCTGGACGTGAACACCGGGGCCGTGCTGGCCATGTCCACCACCCCGGCCTACGACCCCAACCAGCCGCGGGTCCTCTACGACGAAGCTGCCCGCGCCGCCGTAGATGCCCTCTCTGGGGAGCAGCGGGCGGCCGCCCTGCAGCTGGCCCAGCAGACCCAGTGGCGCAACAAGGCCGTGAGCGACCTGTACGAACCGGGCAGCGTGTTCAAGCTCATCACCTGCGCGGCCGCGCTGGACGCCGGAGCCATCACCCGGAACTCCAGCTTTTATTGCGGGGAGTCCATCTCGGTGGCGGGCACCCGGTTCCACTGCGCCAACCACAAGCGCCACGGGACCCAGACCGTGACGCAGGCGCTGGAAAATTCCTGCAACCAGAGCTTTATCCAGATCGGAGCGCGGCTTGGCAAGGAGGCCTTCTGCGATTACTTTGCCGCCTTCGGCCTGCGGGAGCCCACCGGCATCGACCTGCCCGCCGAGCCGAAAAAGAGCCTGTACTACACCGCCGACCGTATGGGGCCGGTGGAGCTGGCCTCCTGCGCCTTCGGGCAAAGCAGCAAGATTTCCTATCTGGAAATGGCCGCCGCCGTGTGCGCAGTGGTCAACGGCGGAAAACTGATGCAGCCCTACCTTGTATCGGACATTCTGGCCCCGGACGGCACGGTACTGGAACACCGGGACCCCGTGTGCAAGCGGCAGGTGATCCAGCCGGAGACTTCCGCCGTCATGCGGGAGATGATGGAAGCCGTTGTTCTGTACGGCGGCGGACGCAACGCGCAGATCTCCGGCTACCGGGTGGGCGGCAAGAGCGGCACCAGCCAGAAGCTGGACAGCGCCGACGAAAAAGCCCGCATTGCCAGCTTTGTGGCCGTGGCGCCCATCGACGACCCGCAGTTTCTGTGTCTGGTCTGCCTGGATGAGCCCCACAGCTGGACCACCGCCGGCGGCAGCCTCTCGGCCCCGGTATGTGCCGAGGTGTTGGAACAGACGCTGGTGTACAAAGGCGTGCCCCGCGCCGCCGCAGACGTCCCCGCCGAGCAGACCGCCGCCCTGCCGGCAGACGGGGACAGTACGGATGGGACATAAAAAGGGTTCACTGCCTCGCCCTCTCCGCCATTGCTCACGCAATGTCACCTCTCCCAAAGGGAGAGGCAAGAAGCGTTACGGTCAGGCTCTTGGCTCCCCCTCTGGGGGAGCTGGCGCGATAGCGCCTGAGAGGGCGAGCCACCTAAAACAGCAAAAAAACCTCCCTCATTGAGGGAGGTGGCATCGCTTCCGCGATGACGGAAGGAGTTTCAGTTCTGATGGGGCTGCTCGCGGAACACGATCTCGCCGGTCTCGCTGTTCATGGATTCCACGATGGCAAGGCTCTCCAGCTGGATGCCCTTGCTGCGGATGAGCTCACCGCCCTGCTGGAAGCCCTTTTCCACGGCGATGCCGATGCCTTCCACGGTGGCACCGGCCTCCTGTGCCAGCTCCAGCAGGCCCATCAGGGCACAGCCGTTGGCCAGGAAATCGTCGATGATCAGCACATGATCCTCTGCGGTGAGGAACTTTTTGGACACGATGACGTTGTAGATCTTTTTGTGGGTGAAGGACTGGATCTTGGTCTCGTAGTTATTGTAGTCCAGATTGATGCTCATGGACTTTTTGGCAAACACCACCGGCACGTTGAACTCACTGGCCACAATGGCGGCAATGCCGATGCCGCTGGCCTCGATGGTGAGCACCTTGTTGATGGGCTTGCCCTCAAACAGGCGCTTCCACTCCCGGGCCATCTCGCGGAACAGCGGGATATCCATCTGGTGGTTGATGAAGCTGTCCACCTTGAGCACATTTCCTTCGCGCACAATGCCGTCTGCGCGGATACGATCTTCCAGCATCTTCATAAGCAGTCTTTGTCCTCCAGCCTTTTTTCCATTCCGGGGCACAAAGCTGTGCCCGCAACCTGTATGTATTTTACCTAGTATAACGGAAGTGCCTGCCTTTGGCAAGTGGCTTTGTGCCCAAATTTGAAAAAATCCGGGCTGCATCTGCGTGGGCTTTTTCCCAAAGCATGCCTATGGCAAAAAGCACCGAAACTCCGCAAAACTGTCCTGTAATTTTTGGCTTTTGACGCTCTTGTGCTTTGCTGATTTTTGAGTATACTTGGAAGAAAGACCGGTGCCTGTACGCCGATCGGAGGAGAGGGAGAACGGTTATGAAAACGGGACTTGTACTGGAAGGCGGGGCTATGCGCGGCATGTTCACCGCCGGTGTTCTGGATGTGCTGATGGAGCACGGCATCACGGTGGACGGTGCCATCGGTGTTTCGGCGGGGGCCGTGTTCGGCTGCAACTATAAGTCGCACCAGATCGGGCGCACCATCCGCTACAGCACCGAATACTGCAAAGATAAGCGCTACGCCAGCTTTGGCAACCTGCTGCGCACCGGCAACCTGTACAGCGAGCAGTTCTGCTACCACACCGTGCCGGAAAAGCTGGATCCGTTTGACGCCAAAACCTTTCGGGAAGATCCCATGGACTTTTTTTTGGTGTGCACCGATGTGCGCACCGGCGACCCCATCTACCACAAGTGCCGCACCGGCGACGCCGAGGACATCCAGTGGATGCAGGCGTCGTCCTCCATGCCGCTGGCCGCAAAGATCGTGAAGATCGGCCACTACCAGCTGCTGGACGGCGGCGTTGCAGATTCCATCCCGGTGCGCTTCTTTGAGTCCATCGGCTACAAGCGCAACCTCATCGTGCTGACCCAGCCCAAGGACTTTGTGAAAAAGAAAAACAAGATGCTGCCCGCCATCCGGGCGCGCTACCTGCGCTACCCCGCCTTTGTGGAGGCCGTGGCCGACCGCCACGAGCGCTACAACGAGACACTGGAACATGTGGCCATGCTGGAGCAGACCGGCCAGGCCTTTGTCATCCGGCCGCCGATCCCGCTGGAGATCGGCTCCATGGAGCGTGACCCCGCCCAGCTGCGCCGCGTGTACGACACCGGCCGTGCCGTGGCCGAGATCCAGGTGGACAAGATTGCCGCTTTTGTGGAGCAGTCCCGCGCAGCCGAATAAGTTTTGCGGCAGTGCATCATCCAAAAGGCCCCGCACCGGTTCCGAACGGAACGGTGCGGGGCCTTTGGTTTACGCGGATGGTTCAGGCTGTAGGGTTACAGCTGGCTCTTGTACAGCTCCACGATCTCTTCCACGCTGGTGTCACGCGGGTTGCCAGGGCGGCAGGCGTCGGCATAAGCGGACTCGGCCAGGAACTGGATGTCCTCTTCCTTCAGGATGCCGTGCAGGTTTGTGGGGATGCCCACATCGGCGCTCAGCTGCTTGACGGCGGCGATGGTGGCATCGGCTGCCTCGGCGTCGTTCATCTCGTCGATGCCCTTCACGCCCATGGCCTTGCCGACGGCACGGTAGCGCTCACCGGCGACGGTCTTGTTGTATTCCAGGCCCACCGGCAGCAGGATGGCGCAGGCCACGCCGTGAGGGGTATCATACAGGGCGGACAGGCCGTGTGCCATGGAGTGCACGATGCCCAGGCCCACGTTGGAGAAGCCCATACCGGCGATGTACTGGCCCAGAGCCATGCCCTCACGGCCTTCCGGGGTGTTCTGCACGGCACCGCGCAGGCTCTCGCTGATGAGCTTGATGGCTTCCAGATGGAACATGTCGGAGATCGTGCAGTGGCCCTTGGTGATATAACCCTCGATGGCATGGGTCAGTGCGTCCATACCGGTGGCAGCGGTCAGGCCCTTGGGCATAGAGGACATCATATCGGGGTCCACCACGGCGATCTCGGGGATATCGTTGGTGTCCACGCAGACGAACTTGCGCTTCTTCTCCACATCGGTGATGACGTAGTTGATGGTGACCTCAGCAGCCGTACCGGCAGTGGTGGGCACCGCGATGGTGAACACGGCGTGCTTCTTGGTGGGAGCCACACCCTCCAGAGAGCGGACGTCCGCAAACTCCGGGTTGTTGATGATGATGCCGATGGCCTTGGCCGTGTCCATAGAGGAACCGCCGCCGATGGTCACGATGCAGTCTGCTTCGGCAGCCTTGAAAGCGGCCACACCATCCTGCACATTGGCAATGGTGGGGTTGGGCTTGATCTCACTGTACACGCTGTAGGCAAAGTTTGCGGCGTCCAGCAGGTCGGTGACCTTCTTGGTAACGCCGAACTTGATCAGGTCGGGGTCCGAGCAGACGAAGGCCTTTTTGTAGCCGCGGGCGGTGAGCTCCGGCACAATGTTCTCGATGGCACCATGGCCATGGTAGGAAATGGTATTCAGAACGATGCGATCAGCCATAAGTCAAATCCTCCAAACTCATTTGCGCCGCCGGTCCCGGCGGCGTTTTTCTGCCTTTCAGCATAGCACATCGTCAAAAAATTTGCAATGCAGAATTGTATGAAATCTCTGTAAATTTTGATATGATCCTCATTTTTTCTGGACAGATTGCATCGTTTTGAAGGGATCGTGTTATTTTTCATATTCCGTGGTTATAGCCACCGATTTCACCCTACAAAAGGGGTATACTATAAAAAATAAGCCGTCCACCCCGCTGCCGCAGCGGAATTGGCGGCTCCACTTTCCGCACAAGGAGTCCGTTTTATGTTCAACCAGCCCTTCACCCCCTCGCAGGTGCGGCCCATTCGCCCGGCCATGACCGTTTCCCGCCCGGCACAGCTCGGGCAGGAGGTGCCCGTCACCTGGTTTTCGCTGGGCGCAGGCACCTCCATCACCCCGGAGTTCTACGACTGCACCACCCTGTATCTGGGCGGTGAGGGCAGCGGGACCTTTGTTCTGGGCAGCGACGCCCACGACGTCCCCATGCACCCCGGCCAGCTGCTCTGGGTGCCGCCCGGAACGCTGTGCGGCACCTGCACCGACAACGGCCTTATCTATACCGAAATCATCATCAAAAAGGAGAACCTTACTATGAACAGCATCCTCAAAGCAGGCGCAGCCACCGAACTGAAGGACCTGATTTCTTACGAAGAGGGCAGCATCGCCAACCTGGACCTGGCCCACACCGACAACATGAAATTCGTGCTGATGGCCTTCGACGAGGGCACCGGCCTGACCCCGCACCGTGCTCCCGGCAACGCCATCCTGACCGCACTGGAGGGCAAGGCCATCATCGGCTACGAGGGCCAGGACTACGAGCTGACCGCAGGCCAGAGCTTCCGTTTTGACAAGAACGGCCTGCACAGTGTGACCGCACAGGGCAGGTTCAAGATGAGCCTGCTGCTGGTGCTGGAGTAAATTTGTTCTGATTTTCAGAGCTGCTGCGTATTTTTTCGCAGCAGCTCTTCTTTTTTTGCCAAAAGGGCTTGACAAACGGGGCAGATCGTGTATTATTGTATCAAGCGCTTAATACAGCAACACAAGGAGACAACAGTATGTCGGAACAGTTTGATTCCAGCCGCCCGATCTATGCACAGCTGGTGGAACGGCTCAAGGCCCGCATCCTGGCAGGCACCTACCCGCCCGGCGGGCACCTGGACTCGGTACGGGACCTTGCCGCAGCCGCCGGGGTCAATCCCAACACCATGCAGCGGGCCCTGGCCCAGCTGGAAACCGAAGGTCTGGTGCGCACCGAACGCACCTCAGGCCGCTATGTTACGGAGGACACCGAATTGATCGAACAGCTTCGGACCGAAGCCGCCCGGAAACTGGCGGAAGAATTTCTGGTCAAGATGCGCGGCATCGGCTACAGCCCTGCACGCGCGGCTGCCCTGCTGGAGCAGCTGGACACCACCAAGGAGGATGCACAATGAGTGAGATTCTGACCTGTGAAGCACTGACCAAGTGCTACGACAAAGACAAGACCGCGCTGGACGGCGTGGATCTGCATGTGAATTTTGGCCGCATCGTGGGCCTGCTGGGCCCCAACGGCAGCGGCAAGACCACCCTCATCAAGCTGGCCAACGGCCTGCTGCAGCCCACGTCCGGCAGCATCAAGGTAGCCGGCATGGCCCCCGGCCCGGACACCAAGGCCCTTGTTTCCTATCTGCCGGACGCCGACTGGCTGCCCGACTGGATGCAGGTAGAGCAGCTGGTGGGCATGTTCACGGATTTTTACGCCGACTTTGACCCCGCCAAGGCCTTTGAGATGCTGGACACCCTGCACATTGCCCGCACGGCAAAGCTCAGAACCCTCTCCAAGGGCAACAAAGAAAAAGTGCAGCTTATCCTGGCCATGAGCCGCGCGGCCCGGCTTTACCTGCTGGATGAGCCCATCGGCGGCGTGGACCCCGCCGCCCGCGACTACATCCTGCACACCATCATCAGCAACTACAGCAAGGACGCAACGGTCATCCTGTCCACCCACCTCATCGGGGACATCGAGCCGGTGCTGGACGAGGCCATCTTCCTGAAGGACGGCCGGGTGTTCGCCCATCGCAGCGTGGAGGAGCTCCGCGAGACTGAGGGTATGAGCGTGGATGCATATTTCCGGGAGGTATTCAAATGCTGAGCAAACTTTTAAAGTATGAGTTCAAGGCCACCTGCCGCATTTACGGCGGACTGTATCTGGCCATTTTGGCTGCTGCTGCACTGCTGGGGGCGTTCTTCCGCTTTCCGGCACTGATTTCTGATTTTCCCATCGTCGTCGTCACGACCGTTTACCTGATGCTGTGTGTCGCTATTGCAGTCATCACTGCACTCACCATCATCCAGCGGTTCACCCGCAACCTGCTGGGGCGCGAGGGTTATCTGATGCACACTCTGCCGGTCACCCCGGCGCAGCTCATCCTGTCCAAGCTCATCTCCAGCATGGTGTGGCTGCTGTGCAGCATCCTGGTCATCGCGCTTTCCCTCGGTGTATTCTTCCTGTGCGGGATGCTGAACGTCAACGGCATCTTCTCGGACTGGGCCGGTGCCGTGCGCGACTTCCGGCAGCTGGCAGATATTCTGCAGCGCGTTCTGAATGTCAGCGGATTCATGCTGCTGCTCACGGCCATCGAGTGGCTGGCCACGCTGGTCTGCTCCATCCTGTGCCTGTACACCGCCTGCATGATCGGGCATCAGTTCAAGCAGCATTTTGCGCTGGTGGGCATCGCGGCCTTTGTGGGTCTGAACGTTGTGCAGAACCGCCTTATGGCCCTGCTGCCCAACACCACCGGGCTGGATCTTGTGGCCCTGCTGCCCTACACCACCAACACCACCGGGCTGGATATGGTCATCCTTTCCGGTGACACCTGGCAGGTCACGACCAATCGGTTCTATCTCCGCGCCGTGCTGATTTCCCTGCTGGCCGATGCGGTGCTGTGCGGTGTCTACTTTGCCGCCACCAACTGGCTGATGAAGAACAAACTGGATCTGGATTGATTTCTCAATCACAAAAGGGTCTGCTGCCGTTTCCGGCAGCAGACCCTTTTGTGATTGGGGCAGATTCAGCACGCATCGTACTGCTTTTGCAGGTATTGCAGGCACTGGACCGAATTCTCCGGCGTGGTGTTTTCCAGTGTGGCGAACACCCAGGGCTTTTCCTGCTTGGCAAAGCGCAGGATGGTGCGGTAATCGCCCATGCCGCCCTGCCCGGCACCGGTGGCGGCCAGCTGCCCGCCGGCGTCCTTGCGCAAAAAGTCCTTGAAGTGGATCATGGCCACATCCTTGCCCAGCAGCTCGATGGCCTCGGCGAACACGTCCTCGCGGGCGTCCACGTTTTCCATATTCAGCAGGTTCACCGGGTCCAGCAGGATCTGCAGGTTGGGGCTGCCGATCTCGTCCAGCACGGTGCGGGCACGCTTGGCATCGTACACGATGTGCTTGACCACCGGCTCGATGGCAATGGTCACACCGTACTGCTCGGCGCAGCGCACCACCGGCTTGAAGTTCCTGATAAAGGTGGCAAGGGCCGCGTCGCTGCGGCACTCCGGGCAGAACTTGTACTCCGCGTTGGGTGCACCGGTCTCGGTGCCCACCATACCGCAGCCCAGCAGGCTGGCAAAGCGGATGTGGGCGTAGTATTTTTCCTGAATGGCGTGCAGAGCGTCCTCGTCCGGGTGGGCCAGGTTGAGGTAGTTGCCCAGCACGGCAATGTCAATGCCGTTCTGGGCAAACAGGCGGCGCAGATAGGCAGCGTAACCGGGGGTGAGGGCGCTCGGCGTGTTGGGAACCTCCTTGAGGGATTTGCTCAGGGCCAGGTGAGCGCAGGTAAAACCCCGCTGGCGTACCAGCGGGAGCACCTGCTCCAAGGGCAGCTTTTCGGCGTCGTGCAGACGCAGGCCAAATTGGATCATAGAAAACTCCTCCTCGCATTGCTTCTGGCCCGATGATAGCATATCCGGACGCAAAACACAACAGCAAACTGCAGCCGTCAGCGGCGCAGATACCGCCCGGTGATGCTGGCCGGGTCGTTACAGATCTGCTCTGGGGTGCCGCAGGCCACGATTCGCCCGCCGGCATCTCCGCCGCCGGGGCCCATGTCGATGATGTAGTCCGCATTGCGGATGACGTCCAGATCATGCTCGATGACCACCACAGTCGCACCATTGTCCAGCAGGGCCTGGAACACCCCCAGCAGCACCTGCACGTCCAGCGGGTGCAGGCCAATGGACGGCTCGTCGAACACGAACACGGAATCGGTCTGGGTCCGGCCGATCTCGCTGGCCAGCTTCAGACGCTGGGCTTCGCCGCCGGAAAGGCTGGGCGTTTCCTCGCCCAGAGTCAGGTAGCCAAGGCCCAGCTGCTGCAGGACCTTCAGCTTCTGGCAGACCGTTTTCATATTCCGGCAAAAATTGATGGCCGTGTTCACGTCCATGTCCATCAGCTCCGGCAGCGAGGCCGTCTGCCCCGCCGGGCCGGTCAGTTTTACCAGTCCGGCCGCCCGGGCATAGCGGGAACCACGGCAGTCCGGGCAGGGGATGTTCACATCCGGCAGGAACTGCACGTCCAGGCTCACCTCGCCGGTGCCGTCGCAGCCGGGACAGCGCAGGGACCCGGTGTTGTAGGAAAAATCTCCGGCTTTGTAGCCGTGTGCCTTTGCGTCCGGCGACCGCGCAAAGAGCCTGCGCAGGTCATCGTGGACGCCTGCGTAAGTGGCAACGGTGGAGCGGACGTTGATCCCGATGGGGGTCGCATCAATGAGCTTGACGTGGGCGATGCCCTCCGCGTCAAGGGCGCGGACATGCGGCGGCAGTGTCTTGCCGTCGATGCGGGCTTCCAGTGCCGGAACAAGGCTCTCCAGCACCAACGTGGTCTTGCCGGAGCCGGACACGCCGGTCACGACGGTCAGCCGCCCCTTGGGCAGGTCTGCTTCCAGCGGCTTCACCGTGTGGAGCTGCGCAGTGGAAAGATGGAGTGTTCCCTGTGCAAACAGGGCGTCCGCCAATGCGCGCTTTCGCCGCAGGGTGTCCGCCTTTCCGGAGAGGAAGGGCCCGATCTGGGACGCCGGGTCCGCCTCGATGGCCGGGATGGTGCCCTGTGCGATCACATGGCCGCCCTTTGCTCCGGCTTCCGGCCCCATTTCCACGATCCAGTCTGCTTCCTTTAAAATCTGCGTGTCGTGATCCACCAGGATCACCGAATTGCCGTCCGCGATCAGGTCGTGCATCACGCCGGTCAGGCCCACGATGTTGGAGGGATGCAGGCCGATGCTGGGTTCGTCCAGCACATAGAGCACCCCGGTGGTGCGGTTGCGCACGGCGCGGGCCAGCTGCATGCGCTGGCGCTCTCCGGTGGAAAGGGTCGAGGCCGCACGGTCCAGCGTGAGGTAGCCCAGCCCCAGATCCATCAGTCGTTTTGCCGGGCCGGTGAAGGATTCCACAATGTTTTCCGCCATCGGTCGCATCTCTGCGGGCAGGCTGTCCGGCACGCCCTGCACCCAGCCGACCAGCTCCGAAAGGGGCATCCGGCAGGCCTCATCCAGCGAGAGGCCCCGCAGCTTGGGGGCGCGGGCCGCTGCCGAAAGGCGGGTGCCATGGCACGCAGGACAAATGTCCTCTTTCAGGAACTTTTCTACCCGCTTCATGCCTTTTTCGTCCTTGACCTTGGCCAGCGCGTTTTCCACGGTGTAGGTCGCATTGAAATAGGTAAAGTCCAGCTCCCCTGCCTGATTGGAATTCTTGTTGTGATAGAAAATGTGCTTTTTCTCCGCCGGACCGTGGAACACGATTTCCTTTTCCTGCGCGGTCAGGTCCCGGAAGGGCACATTGGTGCGCACGCCCATCTCCCGGCAGATGTCGATCATCAGCGACCACATCAGGCTGTTCCACGGGGCCACGGCACCCTCGTCGATGGTCAGGGAATCATCCGGCACCAGCGTAGCGGGGTCCACCGTGCGCACCGTGCCGATGCCGCCGCACTGCGGGCAGGCCCCCTGCGAGTTGAAGGCCAGCTCTTCGGCCGACGGGGCCAGAAACTGCGCCCCGCATTCCGGGCAGAGCAGCTCTTTCCCGGCCGCCACCCGCAGCGACGGGGCCAGATAATGCCCATTGGGGCAGCGGTGGCTGGCCAGACGGGAGTACATGAGCCGCAGGCTGTTGAGCAGCTCGGTCCCTGTGCCAAAGGTGCTGCGGATGCCCGGGACGCCGGGCCGCTGGTGCAGGGCCAGCGCAGCCGGAACGTACAGCACCTCGTCCACGCCCGCCCGGGCGGCCTGCGTCATCCGGCGGCGGGTGTAGGTGGACAGGGCATCCAGGTAGCGCCGGGAGCCCTCCGCATACAGCACGCCCAGTGCCAGCGAGGATTTGCCGGAGCCGGACACGCCCGCAATGCCCACGATCTGGTGCAGTGGGATGTCCACATCAATGTTCTTGAGGTTGTGGACATGGGCATTGCGGATCTGCACCGCCTGCGGAATGTGATGTTCTTCCATGGGTTTTCTTCCTTTCATGCTGTCCGCTTTTTTCTGATTATACCGCGCACAGACGCAGTGCGTCCAGCACAAAAAATCCGCCGTTCCTTTGGAGAAACAGCGGATCTTTCATCATATTCTTACGGTCTGCCTGACGGGGTCCCCATCAGATCACTGCTGGGCCTGCTCTGCGCGCTTGGCTTCCAGAGCCAGGATGGCGTCGCGGCGGCTCAGGTTGATGCGGCCCTGCTGGTCAATGTCGGTCACCTTGACCACGATGGCGTCGCCCACGGCGACCACATCCTCCACGCGCTCCACACGCTTGGTGTCCAGCTTGGAGATGTGCACCAGACCTTCCTTACCCGGTGCGATCTCAACAAACGCACCAAAGTTCATCAGGCGGGTGACCTTGCCCTTGTAGATGGCACCGATCTCGGGGTCCTCCACAATGGTCTTGATGGTAAAGATGGCGCGCTTTGCGTCCTCCTGATCCACGGCGGAGACGAACACATGGCCGTCCTCCTGCACGTCGATCTTGCAGTTGCAGGTGGCGCAGATGTCCTGGATGACCTTGCCGCCCTTGCCGATGACGTCCTTGATCTTATCGGTGGGGATCATCATGCTGAACATCTTGGGAGCGTAGCGGCTCAGCTCGTGGCGCGGCTCGGCGATGACGGGCTTGATGATCTCGTCCAGGATATACAGGCGGCCCTTGCGGCACTTCTCGAAGGCCTCGGCAATGATGTCGTAGGTCAGGCCATCGATCTTGATGTCCATCTGGATGGCAGTGATGCCCTTGCGGGTGCCGCCCACCTTGAAGTCCATATCGCCGTGGAAGTCCTCCACGCCCTGAATGTCCAGCATGGTCATCCAGCGGTCACCCTCGGTGATCAGGCCGCAGGAAATGCCGGCCACAGGGGCCTTGATGGGCACACCGGCATCCATCAGGGCCAGCGTAGAGCCGCAGATGGAAGCCTGCGAGGTGGAGCCGTTGGAGCTCAGCACCTCCGACACGCAGCGGATGGTGTAGGGGAACTCCTCCAGAGAGGGCAGCACGGGCACCAGGGCACGCTCGGCCAGAGCGCCGTGGCCGATCTCGCGGCGGCCGGGGCTGCGGGGTGCGCGGGCCTCGCCCACGGAGTACGGCGGGAAGTTGTAGTGGTGGATATAGCGCTTGGTCTGCTCGTCGGTCAGGTCATCCATGAGCTGGTTGTCCTTGGTGCCGCCCAGGGTGCAGGTGGTCAGCACCTGGGTCTGGCCGCGGGTGAACATACCGGAGCCGTGCACGCGGGGCAGAATGCCCACTTCGGCAGCCAGCGGGCGGATCTCGTTGATGCCGCGGCCGTCCACACGCTTGCCCTCGTCCAGCAGCCAGCGGCGCACGACGAACTTCTGCATCTTGTAGCTCACCAGATCCAGGTCCGCAGCAGACAGGTCCGGGTATTCCTCGGCGATCTTGTCCAGAATAGGACGCAGAGCGGCATCACGCACGTTCTTGTCGTCGGTGTCCATCGCGGCCTTGAAGTCGTCCAGATACTTGTTCTGGATGGCATGGAACATGTCCATGTCCAGACCCACGACCTGGAAGTCGATCTTCTTCTTGCCGCGCTCGGCCACGATGCGGTTGATGAACTCGATGATCTTCTTGATCTCCACATGCGCTGCCTTGATGGCATTCAGCATGGTGTCCTCGTCCACCTCGTTGGCACCGGCCTCGATCATCACGATCTTGTCCATGGTAGCGGCCACGGTCAGGGCAAGGTCGCTCACCTTGCGCTGCTCCTGGGTGGGGTTCAGCACGATCTGGCCGTCCACCAGACCTACCTGCACGCCGCCGATGGGGCCGTTCCAGGGGATGTCCGACACAGCAGTGACCAGAGAAGCGCCGATCATGCCGGCGATCTCCGGGCTGCAGTCCGGGTCCAGGCTCATGACGGTCATGGTGATGCACACGTCATTGCGCATTTCCTTGGGGAACAGCGGGCGCATGGGGCGGTCCACCACGCGGCTGGTCAGGATGGCGCGCTCACCGGGGCGGCCCTCACGGCGCATGAAGCTGCCGGGGATGCGGCCGGCGGCATAGAGCTTCTCCTCGTATTCCACGTTCAGCGGGAAGAAGTCAACGCCTTCGCGGGGCTTGGGGCTCATGACGACATTGCACATCACGCAGGTCTCGCCGTAGCGGATCAGCGCGCTGGCATTGGACAAACCGCACATCTTGCCCATTTCAACCTTGAACGGGCGGCCTGCCAGCATGGTTTCGTAGACCTTGTAGTTTTCAAAGGTCTCTTTGCGGGAACCAAATTCAATTGCCATTGTTTTTGCCTCCTTGTTTTTCGGACTTGTTTTCCTATCCAAAAGGCGGTGACACGCGCATCATAGCAATAAATCCAGCGTCCGTACCCGCTGCAGGCACAGGCGTTCGATTTACTGCTGCAATACGCAGCCGCTGCCAGTTGTATACAAAAGCAAAGGGCAGGCACCATTGCGGTACCTGCCCTCTGTTTAAATTACTTACGCAGACCCAGAGTTGCGATCAGAGCACGGTAACGCTCGATGTCCTTCTTCTGGAGATAAGCCAGCAGATTGCGGCGACGGCCGACCATCTTCATCAGGCCGCGGCGGCTGTGGTGATCGTTGGGGTTCTTCTTCAGGTGCTCGTTCAGCTCGTTGATGTGAGCGGTCAGCAGAGCGACCTGCACTTCGGGAGAGCCAGTGTCCTTCTCGGTCAGAGCGACTTTGGCCATAACTTCCTGCTTGTTCATAGTACTATACCTCTTTATAAAATTTTATGTGCCAATGGAACAGCGGCGGGAAACGGTTTTCCCGGTATGCGGGCATACTCCCAACCCCGTACCACGGTAACAGATACAGTATACCAGATTGCAGGGCAGATTGCAAGGATTTTTTTGCCTGCTGCCCTCATTTTTGGGTGTACGCTCCCCAGTACAGCTGCACCTCCGGCAGCTTCTTTTTCCGCAGCAGGAACGCAACGGGCAGCAGGTATACCACCACGGTCAGCAGCATGGAGGCGTCGTAGCCGCTCACGCTCTCAGAGAGGGTCGTGGTGCCGTACAGCCCGCCGATGAGCATGGAGGCAATGTCCATGGCCCCGTGCAGGAATACTGTGACCCAGAGGTTGCCGGTGCGGAAGTAGATGGCCGCAAACAGCGCTCCCAGCGACGCCGAGAACGCGCACTGCATCAGCACGCCGAAGGGTGCCGAGCTGGACAGGTTGGTCAGGTGGGCCGCGCCGAACAGCACGCCGGACAGCAGGCAGGCTTTCCAGACACCGGCCCGGCTGGTGCCGAAGTGTTCCAGCAGCGTTTCGGCAATGACGCCCCGGAACAGGAATTCCTCCGCCACGCCCACCATTGCCATGCAGGCCAGAAAGCTCAGGATACGCCCCGCCGGGAGCAGCGGCGTGTCCGGCCGCTCAAAGATCAGTGCGCTGTATATGCTGTAGCAGATGAATGCCAGCGGGTACATCCCCACCAGCAGCCCGTTCCAAAAGCCGCTGCCGCGGCGGCCCAGCAGTCCCTGCCGCCCGGTGCGGCGCAGCAGCAGCCAGGCCGCCCCTGCCCCCACCAGCTCCTGTACAAGGCTGAGAAGGTATTCATCCAGACCGGAAAAATCTGCCCCGGCCGCCACCAGCGCGACGGTCAGCACCAGACTGAACAAAAACAGGGAGCCGAGGAACAGTACCTCGGCAAGGATGCAATACAAAATGGGGTGAGCTGTGCGCAGACGTTTGAGCATGAAAGCGCCTCCTGTGTAACTTGATGGTTTCATTTTACCACATTCTGACCAAAAGCAACAGGGGCCTTTTGGTCAAGGGGCAGCCACACCGTTGCCTTTGCACCGTTTGGCACATTCTGCCCGAACGCCACCCTGCCGCCATGCGCGGCGGCGATCTGCTCCACCACATGAAGCCCCAGAATGTGCGGGGTCTGCTCGTTCTGCGGCGTGCCTTGCAGTGCCGCCAGAACGGCAGGCGGATAGCCTGTGCCGTTGTCCGCGACGGTCAGGCAGAAGCGATTTCCGGCAACATCCGTCTGCACCTCGATCTTTACGGGTGCCGAATTATGCCGGATGCTGTTGCCCAGCAGGTTTTCCAGCAATCGTTCCAGCAGGGCGCGGTCCACGCAGAGTTTCGCCTGCTCTGCGGCAGCGGTCTGCTGCAGCGACACCTCGCAGGTCTCCGCCTGCGGACTTTCGCAGAACTGCGCCACCAGCTCCCGGAACAGCGGCCCCGCCGCAAATTCCTGCTTGCGCAGGGGCTGTGTTCCATATTCCAGCTTGCTGGTCAGGTTCAGGTCCTCGATCAGGGTGCGGAGCTTTTCGCTCTGGGTGCGGATGCCGCCGGCCTTTTGCCGGGCAGTTTCCGGCAGGACGGCGTCCTGCTCCAGCTGCTCCGCCCAGCCCAGGATCAGCGCCAGCGGGGTGCGCACATCGTGGCTGACCCCGGCGATCCACTGGGTGCGGGCATCGTCCCGCCGGGCCAGCAGTTCGTTCCGCGCTTGCAACTGCGCACTGGTCCGGTTCAGCTTTTCGGCCAGCTCCCCGGCAAAGCCTTCCGCAGGCAGCTGTACGGTCTGCCCCTCGGCCAGCGCATCCAGCCCGGAAGCCACCGTTTCCAGCCGCTTGGCCCCCTGCCAGCTGAGCAGAAAACAGCAGATCGCTGCCAGCAGCAACAGCAGCCCAAACCCCAGCGGAATGGTTTTGGCAAGGTTCAGGATGTACTCCGGCGAGGTGTAAATGCTGTATTTCCACAAACTCCCTCTGGCAAGCCCGATGACGAACAGGCCATAGTCCTCTGCCCAGCAGAACACCGGATAATCGTCCAGATACCAGCGGGCAAACCCTGCCACTTCCCCGGTGGTATAGGCGTGGTTCAGCGCGTCCGGCAAAGCGTAACTCCACCGGATATTTCCGGTATCGTCCAGCACCATGGCCCATGCATAGCCGTCCATCCATTCTTCCGGGGTGTGCGCTGCGCCAAGGGCAAGCCCCGCCGGAGTTTCCACCATGGCATCCGCAATTTCGCTGGACGCATAGGTCCTCTGCGGCAGATGGGTCGTTTCCTGCCAGCCCAGAAACACCAGCAGCCCAAGGCCCAGAAACACCAGCAGCAGAACGATGCCCACCGCCGCCAGAACATACCGCCGAATGAGCCGCACAAAGGTTTTCATCGTGCATCCTCCTTTGCCAGCTTGTACCCGATGCCCCTCACCGTCTGCAGAAAGCGCGGCCTGCCCGGCTCCGGTTCCAGCTTTTCCCGCAGATGCCGGATATGAACACCCAGACTGTTTTCATACCCATAATAATCCGCGCCCCACACCGCTTCGCACAGCGCATCGTAGGTCACGATATGCCCGCGGTTTTCGGCCAGCTTGCGCAAAAGCGTCCGCTCGGTCGCTGTCAGGGCAAGGGTGGTTCCGTCCGGCAGAGTCACAAGGGCATCGTGCAGGTCCACGCTCCGGTCGCCCAGCTGTAAGATTGCTGCTTTTGTCCGGGAAAGCTCGGTCCGGTAAGCACGCTGCAAAAGGTGCTGCACCCGCAAAAGCAGTTCCTGCATCAGAAATGGCTTGGTCAGGTAATCGTCTGCGCCCAGTCCCAGCCCGAACAAGCGGTCGGCATCGGCGTCCCGGGCAGAGAGGAACAGGGTCGGCACATCGGCTTTTGCCCGCAGGGTACGAAACAGCGAAAACCCGTCCCCGTCCGGGAGGTTGATGTCCAGGATCATCAGTTCCGGCATCTCGGCTGCAAAGGCGGTCTGTGCGGCGGCACAGTTCTGCACGGTGCGGATGTTCTGATAGCCTGCCCCACGCAGCTGCTCTTCGAGCAGCCGCAGCAGATCGGTGTTGTCATCTACAAGTAAAATGTGTGCCTGTTGGATCGTGTTCATCGCGGTGTTCCTCCGGTCATTTTCTGTTCCCACTATAACATGTTCTGGCCGGAAATGTCCGGATTTTGCGAAAATTTAAGCGCAGATTAAGACAGGCTTCGGCGGAGCTTAAGCCCGCCGAGGTAAACTGTGGGTGTTCCAAGCGAACGAGAAAGGAGCATCCTCTATGAAACCTGTCATTGAAACACACGACCTGTGCAAAAGCTACAACGGCCGCACCGTGGTCGATCATCTGAACCTGACCGTCCCGCAAGGGTGCGTCTACGGCTTTTTAGGCCCGAACGGTGCGGGCAAATCCACCAGCATGAAGATGCTGCTGGGGCTGGTGCACCCCACCGGCGGCAGCGTGGAACTGCTGGGCCATACCATGAACGAAACAAACCGCATCCCCCTGCTGCGGCAGACCGGAAGCCTGATCGAATCCCCCTCCGGCTATCTGCATCTGACGGCCCGGGAAAATCTGGCCATTGTGACCGACCTGAAAGGCGTTGCCCACAAGGACATTGACCGGGTGCTGGAGATCGTCCACCTGGCTGCCGATGCCAACCGGAAGGTGGGGCAGTATTCGTTGGGCATGAAGCAGCGGCTCGGCATTGCCATGGCTCTGCTGGGCAGTCCTAAACTTCTGATCCTGGACGAGCCGACCAATGGTCTGGACCCGGCCGGCATTCAGGAAATGCGCAGCCTGATCTCCTCCATGCCGGAAACTACTGGGGCAACCGTGCTGATCTCCAGCCACCTATTGGGTGAGATCGAGCAGATGGTCACGCAGGTGGGCATCCTGAACCACGGAAAAATGCTGTTTGAGGGCTCTTTGCAGGCCTTGCAGAAGCACAGCCGCGGCGGGATCCTGCTGCGGGTGCTGGATGTTCCCAAAAGCATTGCGGTGCTGAACCGACAGGGCATCCGGGCGGTGACACAGGCACAGCACCCGGATGTGCTGGAACTGCCCGCCCTGCCGGACGAAGCACTGGCGGCACTGGTGAGCACGCTGGCCGAAAACGGTGTCGGTGTGGTCGGGCTGACCGCCCAGACAAAGAATCTGGAAGAGATCTTCCTCAGCCTGACCCAGACCAACGGGGAGGTGGCCTGAGATGCTGCGTTCCTTTCATGCTGAACTTCAGAAGGCGCACCGGCGGCACGATCTGCTGCTCTGCCTGCTGGTGCCCCTCATCATGATCTTATGGGTGGGCGGGCTTGCTCCCTCTGACCCTGGAGAACTGGCCAACGGTTATAGCGCCCTGCTTTACAGCATCCCGGTCATCGAGGCCATTCTGATGCCGGTGCTGATGGCCGTGCTTGCCAGCCGCCTGTGGGAGATCGAGGTCAAGGGCAGTATGCCAAAGCTCCTCTACACCCTGCAGGAGCGCCGCAGCCTGTTTGCGGGCAAAGCCGCCTTTGGCCTGCTGGAAATTCTGCTGGTGACTCTGCTGGAAATGGGAGCCGCCGTTCTGCTGGGCATCGTGCACGGCTACACGGAAGCCTTTCCCACTGGGCAGCTGGTCTATCTGTTCGTTTGCACACTGGCTGTGGATGCAATGCTCTTCTTTGGGGAATTTCTGCTGATGCTGTGGGTGGGCAATCCTCTGCCGGCGCTCTGCGTGGGCA
>OGYN01001270.1_pt1 | contig 20925 bp, 17 predicted proteins | sample 1576551 | NCBI WGS metagenome assembly OGYN01 (sample SAMEA3541589, study PRJEB24748) | human gut metagenome | biome: human gut; feature: human-associated habitat; material: faeces | place: China | collected 2012 | reverse complement strand
TGTAGGAAGAACCACAGACCACGGGCACCAGAGTGTTGGCAATGGTCTCCTTGCGCAACCGCGTGAGCCGTTCGGCGAACTTATTGACGTAGAATAAAGAGGGCTGAGGCGTCGGTATATGCGTAAACTTACGGTAGGATTCGACGAACGCGATCAGGCTTTTCCCGGTAGAGCTGATTACCTCCAAGCCGCCCCGTATCTCCTCGTCGACATTCTGGTGGAGGGAAAGCAAGGTGTCGCTCAAGGAGGTGATAGGGGTGACGGAGTTCATGATCTCATGGGTCAAGACCCGTGTCAGCCGTATCCATGACTCGATCTCCTTATCGTCCAGCTCGCTGTTAATATCATTGATCGCGATGATGCGGACGTGTTTCTCTTGGAGCGTCATCTCGGAGACACGGACCGAGAGATGTACCGTGCCCCGCTCGTTGATAAAGGAGATCTGATGTTTCTCGCCGGGACGAACGTCGCTGATGAGGCGCTCTAGATTCTCGTCGATACGTCCGAGCTGGCGGGCATGGGTAAAGACCGTCAATCCCAGCAGTCGCAAGGCCTCGTTGTTTGTCTGGAAAATATTGCCCTTATCATCTTCTACGATGATACCCGTATTCACTTGGTTCATGATCAACTCGTAATATTTCTCTTTCTGGATCGCCTCGGCTTTCGCTTGAAAAAGTATCTGGGTGATGCGGTTTAAGGAGTCGCTAACCAGCTTGTCGTTGGAGGAGCGCCCACGGGTAGCGTATTTGAAAGCGTAATCGCTATTGTCGATCGCGTCGAACATGAAGGCTACCTTTTGCGCGTTCCGCTTGAACAAAAGGCTGATGCCCCGCAAGGCAGCCAGCCATCCGATGCCTAAGAACAGGAACCATCCCCATTCTTTCTCCAAGGCCTGGTAGGTGAGTGCCGCCGTCAGCCCGATAGCGAGGGCGAGGCGGAAGGTGAGGCTGTAATAAATGCCTTTAAAGTTCATACCGCTTGATCTTATTATAAAGCGTTTGCCGTGAGATACCCAACTGGTTCGCCACGAGCGAGAGATTGCCGCCGAATTTATCCATGGCGGCCTTGATCATTGTATACTCCATTTCCTCGAGCGTAGTGATGTCATTCTTGACGGGCGCCTCCCGCTTACGAGGGAAATCGAAATTGCTGCCATCTAAAGTATCACCGTCGGCGATGATAATCGCTTTCTCCACGGTATGTTCCAGTTCGCGGATATTACCCAGCCAAGGTTGGGCTTTCAGCTTTTCCTTGGCGTCGTCGGTGAGGGCCATGGGCTTTTTACCGTAGATGTTGGTATATTTCGTGATGAATATCTCGGTAAGCGGTACGATATCCTCCGGCCGCTCCCTCAAGGGCGGGATCTCTACGTGTATCGTATTGATACGATACAGCAAGTCCTCGCGGAATTGCTCTTTCTGTACCATCTCCTGCAAGTCCCGGTTCGTGGCGCAGATCAGGCGGATATTGATGGGGATCGGGGTATTGCTGCCTACCCGTACGATGCTACGGCGTTGCAAGGCGGTCAGTAATTTGGCTTGCAGATGATAAGACAGGTTCCCGATCTCGTCGAGGAACAAGCTTCCGTTGTTCGCTACCTCGAACTTACCGGGGCGATCCGTCCGGGCGTCGGTGAAGGCCCCTTTTACGTGGCCGAATAACTCGCTCTCGAACAGCGTCTCCGTGATCGCGCCCATATCCACCGGTACCATGGCCTCATCCTTGCGGGGGGATAGCAGGTGTATTTCCCGGGCCAGCATTTCCTTACCGGTTCCGTTCTCTCCCGTGATTAATATATTGGCGTCTGTCTTGGCTACTTTCTCTATCAGCATCCGTAGTTGCTGCATGGCGTTGCTGTCTCCCCAGAACATACCGCTTTCCTTGGATACCAACTGCTTGTTGCCGACACCGCCTTTATGCTTGGCCGAGCGGATTTGGTAAGCGGCTTGCAAGGTTTCCAATAATTTAGCGTTGTCCCATGGCTTTACCACGAAATCGGTGGCTCCTTCCTTGATACCTCGTACCGCCAGATCGATGTCGGCGTAAGCGGTAAAGAGAACGACTTGTATCGAGGGATAAGCCTTCTTGATCTCGGAGAGCCAGAACAGCCCCTCGTTGCCGCTGTTTATACCGGCGCTGAAATTCATGTCGAGCAATATGACATCCACGTTCTCGTCGTGCAGCGTGTTTTTTATCTTGTTCGGGGTAGAGATGGTGATAACCTTCTCAAAGCAAGTCCCTAACAGCATTTGTACGGCGGTCAGGATACCTTTATTATCATCCACAACTAGTATAGTGCCTTGTTTTGCCATGTCATGTCCATTTATACGGGCAAAGATACTCGATCTGGTCGATACTTCCTAAACCAGATGCGATTTTACCTGCATTTTCGCCCGGTATCCCAGCAGGCATACGGAGCATAAGAAGCCTAATGGGTAAGCCATCCAAATCCCGGCGATACCCCAATGGAACGTGAATCCCAATAGATATCCGGCAGGTATGGCTATGATGAAATAAGCGAGAAACGAGATCCACATAATCGCTTTCACGTCGGCTAGCCCTCGTAAGGAGTTCGCTAAAATGATTTGTGCGCTGTCTCCTATTTGATAGAGCATCAATATGGGGAGTAGTGTCTTCACGATTGCGTTGACATGAAGATTATCCGTAAATATCAATCCAAGCCCGGATTGGGTCATGAATAAGGTGGTGCAGACAATACAAACGACAATAAGCCCCAGATGAAGCCCGGCAATGGTGATCTTATGCACCATATACCAGTCGTTCGCCCCTTTATAATAACTGGTACGAATCGCTACGGCGGCTCCAAGACCTAAATAGATGGTAAAACTGATCGTTGATATGGTAATGGCTATTTGATGGGCGGCAAGCTCAAGGCTACCCAGCCAACCCACCATGATGGCGGTGACGCAGAATGTTCCCGCTTCCAAGCCTTGTTGTAGACTGATCGGCCAGCCTATGGAATTCAGCCTTCTCCAACTCTGCTTATTGATACGAATATGGGTGAAACCTTTCCGGTAAGGCTTATAGTCGGTTCGCAGCATGAATACGGCGATGAAAAGCAATAGCATGATGATACGCGAGATAAAGGTGCTTATACCTGCCCCGAGCAGTCCGAGCTCCGGCATTCCGCATTTTCCGTAAATGAGGATATAGTTGCCGATAATATTCAATAGATTTCCTGTCAACAAGACCCACATGGATATGGATGGGTTGGCTATGCCTTCCACGAATTGACGGAATGAATTATAAAGCATTACGAATAGGATCGAGACTAATGAGACCGCGAAATAAGGTCTTATCAATGGCAAGAGTTCTTCGGGTTGGCCTAAAGAGTCTAGGTTTAGGTAAATCCCCAGTAAGACGGCTATCAATAATAAGGTAGTAGTCATATTGGCAACCAGACTGTTTTTGAGCCAGCCTCCGATCACGATCTTTTTATTCATCGCTAAATTCTGTCCGATCAGCGGGGTAAGATTATAGGAGAATCCGGTTCCCATTATGATAAATGCGTTTATTACATTATTGACGAACGATGCCGCCGCTAGTTCCTCCGTACTGTGTTGTCCCACCATGATGGTGTCTGCCAATCCGGTGATGATAGCCCCCAATTGTCCAATGATGATAGGTACCCCTAGCATTACTAAGGATTTATAATATTGTTTGTAACCCGCTATTCTATTGTACATATGTATTGTTCTGTTATTAATGATGGTGTAAAAATCCTTGATCGTATATGCTGGATATACGATAGAGTTGTTCTAAATGAAAATGTAAAGATAAATTAGAAGGAATAGGGTGCGGATACAGTAGAACCTCTCGTAGTCCAATGGACGAACAAGATGCTTTTAGTCGTAAAAAAATAATATTCGAATTTACAGCTCATACCTCTTCTTAGATTTAGCGGCGCAAAATTACATAAAATCACTGGAATCCGCAAACCTTCAAAATTACCTTTGTTTTTGGGATCGTACTTTTTTTATATCTTTACGGTTATAAGATAAATGAATGATTATGGATCAGTTCGTAGAACAATTAAGGCAGGTGTCTCCTTTATCAGATGAGATCGTGGGGCAGCTGTTGGAAGAAATGAAAGAGGTTTCTTTTGCTAAGGGAGAATTATCGATCCGGGAGGGAGAAAGAGATCCGTTTGTTTGGTTCGTGAAAACCGGATTGGTCCGGGCTTTCGTGGAGCGTGAGGGGAAAGATATCTCGTTATGGTTCGCCTCAGATAGCGAGGTGATCAATTTTGTTTATCGGGATATCTCCGCCTATAATGTTCAAATGGTGGAGAATACGACATTATTGAGAATACCGAAAACGAACACAAGGAAAACTAAGTAAACCAACTGCAAAAAGGAGGCAAACTGTATGTGTGGTTTTGTAGGTTATATTGACGGCGGCGAAACACAGCTTATGGAGCCCGTGTTGCACGCTATGGCCAATTGGGGGTTGAAAATACAAGATTACTATCTTCGGGAATATGAGAACTATTTTATAAACGATAGTTGGATGGAAGCTCGTGAACAATATGAGTCATTGCTGAAAACCCGTCCGGACTTGATCTTGAAACTACCCTTGAAACATATCGCCTCTTATTTACAGATAACCCCACAGTCATTGAGCCGTATCCGTGCTTCTGTAAAAAAATAGGGAAAAGTCATTATTTATCATAGGGTAATTTTTCTTGTTTTCAATAGCCATATCTTTGCGTCGTTAAAAACGTGAAGTGGATAATATGAAAATGAGTGGAGAAAAGGCGATCCATCGCCAAGAGTTGGAGCGTGGTTTACTAACCCAAAAGATTTCAAGACTATTTCTGAAATATACGATACCGGGAGTAGCCGGCCTATTATTCCTCGGGATTCAGTCGGTGATCGATGGTGTGATATTAGGGCGGTTTGTCGGGGCGAACGCTTTGGCCAGCGTGAATCTGATCTTACCTTGCTATAGTTTGATGACGGCTTTGTCTATCGTGATAGGAGTAGGGTGTCAGACCTTGATCGGTATAAACCTCGGACGTTCGGATCGGCAAGAGGCGAATAACGCTATAACTACTTCGTTCTTGTTTCTTGGAGGAATATCCGTTTTGATTAGCGGGTTGATTTATATATTCGCCGGAGATATCGCCCGTATGTTAGGTGCGAATGACGTATTGGTTACGGGAGCCGTGGACTATATTCGTTCCCTTGTCCCGTTTTTCCCTTTATTATCATTGATGTTCTTAGGAGATTATATGATTAAGGCGATGGGGCATCCGCTTTATGCCATGATCGTAATGGGAAGTACGGTGTTGATTAATATCGGTCTGGATCTTTTGTTTATCCCGGTAATGGGTTTAGGGATTAAGGGGGCGGGATTGGCTACAGGCTTGGCCTTTACCTTGGGAGGGCTGTTCAATATTCCCCGGATGTTCCAGCGAGGGCAAGTCGTAGCGGTACAAAGAGGACGTTTCCGTTGGCCTTTGGTCTGGAATGCGTTATACAATGGCTCTTCGGAAGGAATATCCGAGCTATCAGCCGGAATCACGATTTTTTTGTTCAATATAACGATGATGCGATATTTAGGAGAGGATGGAGTCGCCGCCTTTACGGCGATTAACTATATCCTGTTTATCGCCACCACGGTATTTTTAGGGATATCCGATGGAATTATACCGATTATCAGTTATAATTTCGGGGCGGGAAGATTGGACCGGATCGAGAAAGTGCTGAGATTAGCAGGGCGTGTTAATTTTATGATAGGTATAACGTTATTCGCCATCTTATTCTTTTTCGGGCAACAGATCACGTCCTTTTTCTTTAAGGGAGGAGAGGCTTTGGACGCTTTGGCGATCGCTAATTACGGCATAACGATTTATTGCTTCACCTTCTTGATGAGTGGGCTGAATATATTGGCCTCCAGTTATTTCACGGCTATCGGCAACGCTAAGCTGTCGGTTGTTATCTCTATGCTGCGTAGCTTGGTATTCGTAACCTTTGGTATTATCGTTTATCCTTCTTTATTCGGCATCCAAAGTATTTGGTATAATGTACCGGTGGCGGAGTTGTGTACGTTATTTATCTCCTTTATGTTGGTAAGGAGAGAACTTTTAAAAGAGGCCGTGCTGAAAAATTAATCAGCACAACCCTCTTAATTTCTTATTCGATATTCTTCCGTATCTTCGTCAGATACTCTTTCATCTTCTCGGAATCCTTATCCTTGATGATTTCTTGCAAGATATGCAATTCCTCTTGTATCCGTTCGATTTGGCGAGGGGTACGGGGGTTGAAAAGGATCTCGGTCAATAGATAATCGTCCTCGGACAGAAGGCCGCGGGCGATTTTCATATGGCGTTTGAACGTCGTACCCGGAGCATCCTGATGCTTCATCGTAGCGGCAAATACCATAGTGGAGGCGAAAGGGATACCTAGTGAGTAGGCTACCACTTTATCGTGCTCCTCGAACGTGTATTCGCAGATATGCAGGCGGAGGCTGGAATAAATATCCTTGAAGAATATCTTGCCCAGATGATCGCCCTCGGAGATAATAATCGTATTCTCTTTCTCCAGTTGTCCCAGATTAGCGAATGTCGGTCCGAACATCGGGTGAGTGGAGACATACGGGAAACCGCATGTCTCATAAAACTCCTTCAAATAAGTCTTCACGGAAGCGATATCGGAAATAATGCAATACGGTTGCAAGTAAGGCATTACGGCCTTGAAAGCCTCTATCGTGTAACTTAACGTCACGCAGTTGATGACCAACTCGGGATTAAAATCCTTAACCTCTTCCGGGTTTTGTAGGCGAAGGGCATTATAGATAAAACGCATACGTTTCGGATCTTTCTCCAATACGGCTACCTCATGATCAAAACTAAGCAGGTCGGTGAAGAAAGAACCCATCTTTCCTGCGCCTAAAATCAATATTTTCATCTTATAAATTATTGTTCGTTCATGATAATCATTTGCTGGCGCACGGATTCCTCATGGATCTCCTTCAAGATCTCCTTTACAAAGTCCGGGCTCAGGTCCATTTGTTCACCCATGCTGGAGCGTTTCTCTAAGATCTCGCTGTAGCGGGGAGACTGTAAGATCGGCATATTGTGCTCTTTCTTATAAACGCCGATCTCCTTGGAGATACGCATACGTTTAGCCAAAAGCTCCAATAATTGCTCGTCGATACCATCGATCTGGCGGCGAAGAGCGGTCAGGTTCTCGGTAGTCTGGTTTACGTCACGGATCACCAATAGGTTCAATACGTAATCCAATACATCCGGGGTGATTTGCTGGGAAGCGTCGCTCCAAGCGCAATCCGGGTTACAATGAGACTCTACGATTAAGCCGTCGAAACTCAAGTCCATCGCTTGCTGGCAAAGTGGGGCTACCAACTCACGCTTACCACCAATGTGACTAGGATCACAGAAAATAGGCAGGTCCGGCATACGGCGGCGAAGCTCGATAGGAATATGCCACAACGGAAGGTTACGGTAGATCTTCTTGTCGTATGAGCTGAAACCTCTATGGATAGCACCCAAACGATGAATGCCCGCTCCGTACAAACGCTCGAACGCTCCGATCCATAACTCCAAGTCCGGGTTAACCGGGTTCTTGATCAATACAGGTACATCAACCCCTTTTAACGCGTCGGCGATCTCTTGGACAGCGAATGGATTTACCGTCGTACGTGCTCCGATCCAAAGGATATCGATACCGGCTTTCAATGCCTCGAATACATGATCTTTAGTCGCTACCTCGGTAGATACCAGCATACCGGTCTCTTTTTTCACTTTCTTCAACCAAGCCAATCCCTCGGCTCCGATGCCCTCGAATCCACCCGGTTTCGTACGAGGCTTCCAAATACCCGCACGGAATATCTTAACGCCTCTGGAGGCTAATCCTTGGGCTGTTTCTAACACTTGCTCTTCTGTCTCGGCGCTACAAGGGCCTGCGATTACGATAGGACGTTGTGTGTCAACTCCCGGTAATGCTAACGGTTCAATCTTCATTTCCATCTTTGTGATCTATATTTTAATTTTCAATTATCAATTATAAATTCTCGATTCTTCTCAAGGCTTCTTCTAAAGTCTCGTTCTTGCAGCAAAGGGATATACGGATATAACGCTCGCCACGACTACCGAAGATAAATCCCGGCGTAAGGAATACGTTTGCCTCGTATAGCACCTTGTTGGCGATTGCCTCGCCGCTCTCGGCGGAGTCGGGGATACGTCCCCAAAGGAACATACCTACTTGGTTCTCGTCGTACTCGCATCCCAAGGTACGCATGATTTGTCCGGCAAGGTTCCGGCGGCTACGATAGACACGGTTCATATTGTCGTACCACTCTTTCTTTGCGCTTAGGGCCTCTACCGCCGCATATTGCATCGGCTTGAACTGCCCGGAGTCGATATTGCTTTTTACCTTCAGTATCCATTGGACGAATTGGGCGTTGGAAGCCAGCATCGCCATACGCCAACCCGGCATATTATGAGCCTTACTCATGGAGTTCATCTCGATACAGATCTCTTTGGCTCCCGGTATGCTTAAGATACTTAGCGGATGCTCATTCAAGATGAAGCTATAGGGGTTATCATTACATATAATAATACCGTGCTTCCGGCCGAAGGCCACTAGTTTCTCGTATAGCTCTACGCTAGCGTTCGCCCCTGTGGGCATATTCGGGTAATTGGTCCACATCAGCTTTACGTTGGAGAGATCCATTTTCTCCAGTTCCTCGAAATCCGGTTGCCATCCCAGTTCCTCTTTCAGCTCGTAAGGGATCAAACGGGCCTCTACCAGTTTGCTGACGGAACTATATGTCGGATATCCCGGGTTCGGAACCAGTACGCCATCCCCCGGATTCAAGAATGCCAGCGAGATATGCAAGATACCTTCTTTGGAGCCGATGAGCGGTTGGATCTCTGTTTTCGGGTCCAAGTCTACGTCGTACCACGTCTTGTACCAGTCGGCGAATCCCTTACGCAGTTCCGGTATGCCTACGTACGGCTGATAACCGTGCTCGTTCGCTCTGCGGGCATGTTCACACAACGTCTCGATGGTCTGTTCCGAAGGTGGAAGGTCGGGGCTGCCTACGCCAAGGTTAATGACGTTCTTGCCTGCGGCGTTCATCTCGGCTACTTCCTTCAGTTTCTTGGAGAAGTAGTATTCCTGTACGCTACCTACACGGTTAGCGGGTGTAATGTTACACACTTTGTCTTCCTTCTGCATATTCGCCTAATATTTTTAAGTCTTTTGTTAACGGTCTGATAGCGTCCAACGCTTGTTTGTAACGGGTGAAATCCGTGAAAGTAAGGTCGATGTAGAACAAGTATTCCCATTCACGCCCGATAATAGGCAAGGACTGTATTTTAGAAAGATTCATGTCGTAAAAAGAGAGAACGGAGAGGACTTTGGAAAGGCTGCCGGAGGTGTGGGGAAGAGCGAATACGAGAGAGGATTTGTTTTTATCGGTTCCTCGAAGCATCTCATCCGCCGTCCAGCGGTCCGCTATAGCGAGGAAGCGGGTGAAATTCCGTTTGTTAGTTTCGATCCCCTCGGCAAGGACTTCCATCTTGTAGATCTGGGCAGCCAGTTTCCCGCATATCGCCGCATGTCCTTTCAGTTGGTTTTCCGAGATCCACCGGGCACTCATGGCGGTATCTTCTTTCTCTACCACCTTGGCGTTGGGCAGAGTATCGAGGAAATCGGTACATTGCATCAACGCTATCGGATGGGAGTTGACCTCTGTTACCTCGTGTATCGAGGTTCCCGGAAGCGCTACCAAGGAATGGGAGATACGTAGCTTGTACTCACCTGTCACGCTCAGTCCACTTTCACGGATCAACTCATGATTTTGCAAAAGACTTCCCGCTATCGTGTTTTCGATAGCCATCATACCGAGGATCGCCGGATCTTTCTTGATTGTCGTGATTACATCTCGAAAAGTATTACAAGGAATAATCTCTATTTCCTCACCTTCATGATAATTACGGGCGGCGATGTCGTGATACGAACCGGCTATTCCCTGTATTGCTACTTTCTTTTTCATCTTGTTTCTCTATTTTTACTCTAAACTGTTACAAACAAAAAAAGTCCCACCGAAACCGGCAGGACTTTATATTTTATTGATATTTATATTCAATCATCAACGCTTTACATACAAACTCCTGCCCTTACTCTGCTAAAGTAAAAGTAATAAAAGTAATATGTAAAGCTAAATCGATTCATTGTCTGTTTGTTTTTAAATACGCAGCAAAAGTAACGCTTTTTTGGAAACTACAAGCAAAAAGTGATATTTTTTTTCTGTTACATTTAAATTTTATCTTAACTGTTTCTGAACTTCTGTGGAGATACGCCTACGTACCGTTTAAAGTACTTACCGAAAAAGGATACATTCGGGAAGTTCAAGGAGTAAGATATCTCTTGGATAGTCAAGTCCGTAGCCATCAATTGCGATTTTGCGTCCATGATTATCATATCGGCTATGATATCGGATACGGAACGTCCTGTCTTTTGCTTGATGATCATGCAGAGGTGCTGGGGAGAAATACTTAGTTGGCTGGCATAAAAAGCCGTTTGCCGCTTTGAGGTATAATTCTTCATCACCAGTTGGATGAATTTCTTGTGGATCTCGTCGCTACGGGTCGTTATCTTGTTAGGCCATGATTTCCCTTGATACAAATCGCTGATCCCATGGATCATGGTAAGCAGGATATGTTTCACCATCTCCCTGTTTATGGATTTCTCTTTCGCTTGTACCCGCTCTAGCAAATGGAAATAATCGTTAATGAAGTCCGCCCGGTCCTCACTCAGTGATATGATCGGATTCTCGTAGATAGTAGGTAAGGCGCTCATCGTAGACTTTATCATGTTCACGCAGTCCATGAACTCGGATGAGAATCCTATAAAGGAAAGGCGGAAACTCTCTTTCTGCTCACAGAACTGAATAATGCTTCCCGGCATCAAGGTGATGAAATCATTCGGTTTCAAAGTGTACTCTGTCAAGTTGATGGATGCCCTTAAATTTCCTTCAACGCATAAAGCGAAAATACCTGCTTTTAACCGGCAAGTCTGCTTGTAAAAGTTTAAGATTGCCTCGGTAATGTCGTTTCCTACGACATAATCCCGGGGCAAATCTAATTGTGGTAAGTTTGCGTTCATCCGTTATTTTATTAATGATCGAACACAAAAGTAGTAAAAGTGCTGTTGATTCACTTCTTAATTTAAAAATAGACCAATTAATCCTTGAATCAGACTTATTCCGCTTGTGCTTCCTTATTCCGTTTATGCAAGCTTTTCAGTTCGAAGGATAGCATGACACGGAATATACCTATTATTAATAAGGCATAAGCGATCATGTAAACCAACGTGAAGGCCCCTAGGGCGGGTTGCCAGATAACACCGATGGAGCAAAGGATAGCCAAGATACCGAAGACCATGTACCAACCCCAGTTCCGTGTACCGTATCGTTTCAGGTCCATCGAGTAACCGGTAGCCGAGAAGCCTCTGAACATAAGCCAGAATGCCAAGACAAACGGAAGCACCTCCATGCTAAGTCCCGGGCTTGCCATCAAGAATATACCTAAGATCAAGTCGATAATACCTCCGGCCAAATACCATCCCCAACTGCTGATACCCTTTTTGTTCGCCAAGGCGAAAGCGATCTCGAACAAGCCGCTTACGAACATAGAGACGCTGAATAAGATACTAAGCGCTACGTAGCTCGCCAATGGCGCGAACATTAAATAAATAGCGACGATGATGTAAAGCAGTCCGACCAATAGTGATAACCACCAATTCTTGACCGCATAATCCATTTTATCAATAAATGTTTTCATATTGGATAATATTTGTATTGTAATTACCCAATTAACAAAGGGAAGGAAGAAAAAGTTCTGGGTATTTGTGGCTAGGATATCCTTAAAAACTTTGTCCTTTGGAAATTAATTCTTTTCTTTGACGTTTCAAATCAATATAGGTATATAAGTACGAGGATTATGATGAAAAATTTGATAGCGATAACTTGTTTTGTCGTGGCGTTGGTGTCTTGTAATAAGGTGGAACATAAGCTGGAAGGGAAATGGCAATTGAAAACCGTAGAGGCGAATGGGGTGGTCCAGACGGTGGATACGGTTTGGTATAACTTCCAGACCTCTTTGTTCGAGTACCAATTATATGACCCGGCAAAGGACGTATATCGTACGAATTTCGGTTATAAGACGTTGGAGGGAGATACGAAACTGGATCTGGAGTTGGTCAACTATGGAGGTACGCCTTTGGAACAATTCATGCGTTATACGGATTGGACCTCACCTAAACAAACTTTCACGATCGAGCAGTCATCTGTGACGAATCTGGTAATGAGCTGCGAAGGAAGAACGTATACGTTTAAGAAATTCTAAGATATCATGTGCTGTTTGATCTCAGTCCCTCATAAGGAGTACTCCAGTACTCCCTAGGAAGTACTGCGATACTCTTTGCGGAGTACTGGAGTACTTCTTACGAAGTACTCTCAGCGATGTTAGATCATGCGATCAAATCCGCTTCTATAGCTTGTGCCACCTTGATTAAATCGGCGGGGGCTATCTGTATCTGCAAGCCTCGTTGTCCGGCGCTTACATAGATCTTATCGAAGCCGGATGCCGTAGGATGGATATATGTAGGGAAATGCTTTTTCATGCCGATAGGCGAGCATCCTCCCCGGATATAACCGGTGAGCGGCAACAACTCTTTCACGGGGATCATCTCACATTTCTTGTTCCCGGATACCTTGGCCGCCTTTTTCAAGTCCACCTCGTCCGCTCCGGGGATCACGCATACGAAATAACCGCTCTTATCGCCATGTAAGATCAAGGTCTTGAATACTTGGGCGATATCTTCCCCTAGCTGCTCCGCTACATGCGTAGCGCTCAGATCATTCTCGTCTACTTCATAAGGCACGAGCTGGTAGGCGATCTTAGCCTTGTCCAGCAGGCGCGCCACGTTTGTCTTATTAATCTTCTCTTTCATCGTTTAGATCCCTTTCATGGATAATTGAACACGTTTTCTGGATAGGTCTACGCTTAGAACCTTCACCTTGACATGCTGATGGATGGAGACCACTTGGGTAGGATCGCTTACGAAACGATCCGCCAGCTCGGAGATATGGACAAGCCCGTTTTCCTTGATCCCTACATCGACGAAACAACCGAAGTTGGTGATGTTGGTTACGATACCGGGCAATACTTGCCCTTCTTTTAAATCCTCGATCGTTTTCACCGTAGGATCGAACGCAAATACTTGGATCGTTTGGCGGGGATCACGGCCCGGTTTATCCAGTTCTTCCATGATATCAAGCAGGGTAGGCATCCCGACCTTATCCGTAAGGTAGTCCGTTAGTTTTAGTTTCTTTTTAAGCGCTTTGTCGGTGATCAGGTCGGCTACCGAGCATTTTAGGTCCTTGGCCATCCGTTCGACGATCGGGTAGCTCTCGGGGTGTACGGCCGAGTTATCCAACGGGTTCTTTCCGTCGGGTATCCGTAGAAATCCGGCGCTTTGTTCGAAAGCCTTCTCTCCCATACGGGGGACTTTCATCAGTTCTTTCCGGGAAGTGAAGGGTCCGTGCTCCGCCCGGTAATTCACGATGTTTTGCGCTAGCGTGGGGCCTAATCCCGAGATGTAAGTCAGCAAATGCTTGCTCGCCGTATTCACGTTTACACCCACCAGATTCACGCAACTCTCCACGGTTTGATCCAGACTCTTTTTCAAGGCGTTTTGCTCTACGTCATGCTGGTATTGGCCGACACCGATACTCTTCGGGTCGATCTTGACCAACTCGGCCAAAGGGTCCATCAGCCGGCGACCGATGCTGACAGCTCCGCGTACCGTGACGTCGTATTCGGGAAACTCCTCCCTAGCGATCTTGGACGCGGAGTAGATAGAGGCTCCGTTTTCGCTGACTACGAACACTTGTACCTTGCGGTCGTATCGTATATTCGTGATGAACTGCTCAGTCTCACGACTGGCGGTACCATTACCGATGGCAATGGCATCTATGGCGTAAGTGGCTACTAACTGGGCGACCTTAGCGGCGGCTTTGCCCTTCTCGTTCTGGGGCGGATGCGGGAAGATCGCTTCGTTATGCAGTAAATTCCCCTGCGCATCCAGACAGACCAACTTACATCCGGTACGGTAGCCGGGGTCTACGCCTAATACCCGTTTTTGTCCCAAGGGAGGAGCGAGCAGCAATTGCCGGAGGTTCTCGGCAAATACCCGGATCGCCTCCTCATCGGCTTTCGCCTTGCTCTGGTTGGAGAACTCCGTCTCGATAGAGGGTTTCAGCAGGCGTTTGAAAGAATCGTCGACAGCTGTAGCCACTTGCTCGGAAACCTCTCCACGACCTTTTACGAAACGCCGGTTCAAGCGATCCAGACAAGATTCCGCGTCGGGAGAGATACTTACACGAAGGATACCTTCCGCCTCTCCCCGTCGGAGAGCCAATAAGCGATGGGAACTGGCCCGGTTTAAAGACTCGCTGAAATCAAAGTAATCCCGGTATTTAGCGCCTTCCTCTTCTTTCCCCTTGATCACTTTGGATGTGATCATGGCGGTATGAGCGAAAGAGTTACGTACGGTATTACGTGCCGATTCGTTCTCGTTAATCCATTCGGCGATAATGTCCCGTGCCCCTTGCAAGGCTTCTTCGGCGTTTTTCACTTCCCCCTTGATAAAACTCTTGATGCGTGCGGATAGGTTATTCTCGTTTTGCATCATAACGATCTTAGCCAAGGGCTCCAGTCCTTTTCGGCGTGCGATCTCCGCCTTGGTGACCCGTTTCGGTTTGTAAGGGAGATATAAATCCTCGATCTCGGTGCTATCCCAAGATTCCTCGATGCGTTTCCGGAGCTCGGGAGTAAGTTTCTCTTGCTCTTCTATCGTGGCGAGGATCGTTTCCTTTCGTTTGCTCAGTTCCGTCAGTTTATCCAGTTGATCTTTGATGGCACCGATTTGCACCTCGTCTAATCCTCCGGTCACCTCTTTCCGGTAACGACTTATAAAAGGTATGGTAGCGCCTTCGTTCAAGAGCCCGATTGTCCGTTCCACTTGTCCTTCCGGAATTTGTAGAAAACGGGCTATAAGCGTGTGAAATACGTTTGTCATATCTAGTTTTCTTAGAATTGGAGTACAAATATACGGTTTTGCTTATATTTTCGGTCGGGATACTCACTTCTTGGGCTTATTATTTGTATCTTTCATTAATTTTCAAGAATTTTACGGCCGGAATATTCAAGCCTTTGATTAAAAAAATCAACATGGAAGTTAATACTACGGAGAACAAAACTTTGGAACAGGATTATAGGGATTTAGCAGGATTGTTATCTAATATCGTGGACTCGTTGCCCATCTACTTTTTCGTGAAGGATACGGGTGATAATTTCAGGTACGTGTACTCCAGCCCTTTGATGAACCAACTTTACGGACGATATCATAATGATGTGGTCGGGAAAACAGATTTTGACCTATTTCTAGATCCGGTCGTCGCCCAATCTTTCAGGGATATGGACGAGGAGGTGGTGAAAACGGGTAAGATGCAGCGTTTCGTGGAGCAAATGATCGATCCGAAAGGTATCTTGCGTACTATGGATACGATGAAACTGCTAGCGCCCCGTGAGGATAAGCCTCCTTATTTAGTAGGGATTTCATGGGATATTACAAAGCAAAGGCAGGTCGAGGAGGAGTTGCATAGCTATAATAAGCGCTTGGCGCTCGCATGTCAAGCGGGTAAGATCTACCCGTGGCTTTGGGATCTGGTAAACGGTACGGCGGAGCTTTCCTTGGAAGAAAACGGCCAGATCAAGCATGTGCAGATCACCCACGCTAGTTTTACGGAGAAGATCCATCCGGATTACCGGAAGGTCTATGAGAATATTACAACCGCTTTCATGCGGGGCGAGATCGATTCCATGCGATTCAGTTTCCCTTGTCGTTATTTCTCGGATGAGTATGTATGGCTGGAGAAGATCGGTGAGGTCTATGAGGCCGATCCGGACGGCAAACCGATCCGCTCGATCGGAATCCTTCGGGATATGACCGTCGATAAACGGCACGAGGCGGATGTGCAGGCCAAGCGTTTGGCGGAAGAGAGCGACCGGATGAAGTCCGCTTTTATCGCTAACATGAGCCATGAGATACGTACCCCTTTAAATGCCATCGTCGGCTTTTCTACCTTATTGGCGGAGAGTGACGATGAGGAGGAAAAAAAGGAATATCTGAGGATCATAGAGAGTAGCAATGAGTTTTTGTTGCAGTTGATCGGTGATATCTTGGATATCTCGAAGATCAAGTCCGGAAAGATGGAGTTTATTTATACGACCCTGCGTTTGAGTGAGATATTCGCTCCCCAGCAGCAAGCTTTCGCCTTGAGAGTGGCCCCGGGTGTAAAGGTTATCTTTGAGTCGGACGGTAATGACTATTGTATTGTGTCGGAGAAGACCCGTTTGACTCAGGTTTTGACCAATTTCCTTTCCAACGCCGTGAAGTTCACCAGCTCGGGTTCTATACGGTTTGGTTATCGTTTGACCGATGATGGTATCTATGTCTACGTAACGGATACGGGTATGGGAATCAGTAAGGAGTCTCAAGCGAGCATATTCAATCGTTTCGTGAAATTGAACAGCTTTAAGCAAGGAACAGGATTAGGGCTTTCTATCTGCAAGACGATTATTGAGAAGTTGAAAGGTAAAATCGGGGTTGAGTCGGAGGAGGGAAAGGGCTCTACATTCTGGTTTACGATACCTTGCCAACCGATGAAAGTGAAATAAGACATTCAAGTTTGGTTGGAATTTATAGGTAAATCACCTCATCCGCCAACAACCGAATCTCATCCGGATTATGTGACGTGAAAAGAATGATCCGTTCTTCTTTCATTTGCTTTTCTCGTATTCGTTCTATAATACGATGGCTTAAGGCTTCATCCAAGCCTTTGAACGGCTCGTCCATCAAAAGGAGAGGAGAAGGGTATGCCAATGCCCTAGCTATAGCGATACGTTGTTGCTGTCCGTAACTAAGCTCTTTAGGATATCGGTTCCCGAAGGGCTCCATTTCCATTTCCTGTAAGTGTTTTTGGGCAATTCGCCGGGCTTTTTCCTCCGTGAGAAAAGAGGAGAGGGGGAGGATGATATTTTCTTCTGCGGTTAGATGGGGCAGGAGTTGCGGTTGTTGGAATATGGTGGCGATTCCAAAGTGTCTTGTGGGATGTATCTCTCCTTCCGTAGGCAATAAGATACCTCCGATTAGGTTTAATAACGTTGTTTTTCCTTTGCCTGAAGGTGCGCTAATTCCATAAATAATCCCTTTTTGAAAGGAATGGGAAAAGTGCTGTATGCCATATTGGTAACTTATATCTTTCGTGTCTAAAACTGATAATGTAGGGGTGGGGATGGTCTGATCCTCATTCGCGAAAGATATTTTAGGGGTGATATCAGCGACTTTGCTAATTCCTTTATCAAAAAAGAAACTGATGAATACCGCCACGATCGTCCAAGCGAGCAGCTCAGGGACAGCGATAAAGTTTTGCGCCCTTTTCATCTCGCTTCCGATTCCGAATGCGCATTGCGACAAGACTTCTCCCATAATGATCGCACGCCAGCCGAATCCGGCGGCGGAGGCAAGTCCGCTATATAAGAATGGCTTTAGCTGCGGATAGATGATCTGGAATAAGACATTGGAACGTTTGATATGGAACTGACGTGCCATAATGGATAAACCCGGACGTAGATCGAGGATTCCCCGTGTCAGATTCTCTGTTAGTAGCGGGAACATGGTGAGGAAGGCGATCATCAAAGGGATACTTTCCGGATTTAGGAATATAAGCGCCAAAAGTATGAAGGATATGACCGGGATCGAGCGCATGATGGCAAGCAGAGGTCTGAATAATTCATACACCCACTCAAAACGGGCGAATAACCCGGCCATCCCTATCGCACAAACGAATGAGATCGACATGCCTAAGATTCCCCGGAGTATAGTCGCTCCGACCGACTGATAGAAACTACCGGAGACGAGCCATTCGCAAAGTGTCCGTACGAGTCGGGGAAGTGAAGGTATCAGCTCCGGTTGGTTGGCTATAACGGCGAATAGTTGCCATCCCGCCAAGAGGATAGCGGTAGCGACTATTGTAGTGATTGTTTTTCGCAATCTCATTGTTTTTCGGGGATAAATCCGGCATCGGGAAGCCTCCCGCCGACGGCCTTGGGTTCATACTGTTCGATGAGACGCAGGAAATCCATGACGGCGTTTTTCGCCTCGATAGCCGATAAATAATGGATTTTACACCGCTCGATACTCTCAGGAGTTAAGGCCCCTTGGGCGAAGATTCCATGTTCTTCCAAAGAATGGATGGTCTCTTTCGGATATCGTACGGCTTTTTGGCAGGAGGCTCGTAAGGCATCCTCAAAAGCGATACGATATTTCTCCATCGTCGGGGTGTATACGACCGCTGTTTGGGCGAATCCGAGGGTATCGCTGTCTGTTAAGTGATTCAAGTCCGCAGTTATTCGTAAGCTGCTGTCTTTCCGTAAAGCGATGCTTAGAAACGGTTCCCCGAGCACGGCACGATTTACTTTTCCGGCTAAGATGCCTTGGGTGATTTCCCCGGCGGTATTGAAGGCGTAATTCAACGGATAGTCTGATCGCTGGCGGCCGAGATAGTACCGGGTAAGGATATCGGGAGTCGTACCGTTGCCGAATACATACAATGCCGGTTCTTTTAAGGGTGTTTTCTCGACGAGGTAAAGGGTTCCCCAGATCGGGCATCCCGCTAGTTTAATCTTGATCCCTTTATTGTACAAGTTCGCCGCATTGATCATGGGGAGTACGGCTATGTCGGTCTCCTGCTTGATCAGTAAGGCTTGCGCCAGATCAGGCGAGTCTACCACTTTTACTTGTACTTTTTTGTTGTCTATAATTGGAGGATTCTCAAGCCAATCGGCGAATGCGATAACGGATGGACCACGAAGTACCGAAACCTTGATTACGGTATCTTCCGTTTGTGCGTGCCGGCAACCGGAGCAACAAAGTATGAATAGTAGAAAAATGTATTTAATCATATCTAGACCTCTATAAAACAATTAAGGATTGCCTCCCGGCAACCCCTAACCAACTTTGTTAACCTTAAATCTAATACTATTATGAAAAAACCACAATGCAAATATACTGCATTCTATATATCTGTCAATAGAATAAATGCTAATTAGTGTTTTGGGATTCATAAGAAAAGCTAAAAGGTCTTCTTTTGAGTCGCTAGGCTAACCAAAACAATCGTTATCGCCGATAATGGCAAAGCAAATAAGATCGGATCTATCGCATGCCACGGATATACATCGATCAAGACGTCTTGTCCGAATAAAGCTTTGCAAAGTCCTACCGGAGCCGCTTCCGCCTTATGAAGGAACAACATGGCGAATAAACTGGCCAAGCCTCCTACCCATAAGCTGGCCAAGGCCCCTTGCCGGGTAGCTCCTTTCCAATATAGCGAGCAGAAATAGGTAGGTAGGAATGTAGCCGCGCAAATACCCATGAACAAGGCGGTGCCTCGTGCGATAATACTCGCACTTAGCGTATAGCAGATAACGTAGCTGACCAAGATAGAGCATAGCACGCCGATACGTACACCTAATGTAGAGTTCGGGTTTTTGCTACGTCCTAGTTTGGGGAATGCGTCTGCCCCGAAAGCCGCTCCCATGGTATGAAATTGCGCGCTAAGGGTAGACATACTGGCAGAGAGAATACAAAGCATGAAAACCGCCCCGAACCACTCCGGCATCGCTTTATTGATAAATAGGGGGATGATCTTGTCCATATCTTTTACCGCCTCGGAGGCGACTACACCTTCCGTCTTGAGGAAAAACAAATTAGACAAGGCTCCCACGTGATAAATCGCCCCTACCGTGACAATCAAGAACACGCAGCCGATCAATACGCCCCTGTTGAGTTGCTTGGTGCTTTCCACCATCATGAAGCGTACGACTAGTTGTGGCTGCGCTAAGCAACCGATTCCTACGCCAAGGATCAATGAGGTAACCAATGTATACCATTGTGGAGAGCCTGAGATGGGCATAGCTGTCCATCCTTGATGTCCCAAGGCCTTGAAGCGCTCGGGCACCATGGGGGCGATATCCGTCAACTTCTGGTTTGCCTCGATAAAGCCCATGTCCATGATATGGTAAAACCAAAATAGCAGGAATAGCATACAAGCGAACATGATAACCGCTTGCAACGCATCCGTATAAAGTACTCCCTTGATTCCGCCCGTAATCACGTAGGCCGCTACGATCAAGGTGAAGATCAACAAGGCCAGATGAAGGTCGATATGAAACATCTGCTCAATGAAGACGGCTCCTCCCTTCATCACCACGGCGGCGTAGAGGGGCATGCCGATGAAAATGATCGAGGCGATGAAGATCTGTATAGACCGGGACTTATAGTGTAATCCCAATAATTGCGGGAAAGTCCGTGCGTTATGTGCCTCGCCTAACTTCCGGGTCCTTCGTCCGAAAAAGATAAAGGCTACCACTACGCCCATGAACATGTTCAATAAGCAAAGCCATTGAATACCCATGCCGAACGTAGCGGCTACGCCACCGAAACCAACGATCGCCGATGCCGAGATAAAGGTCGCCCCGTAAGACAGGGCCATGATAATGGGGTTTACTTTTCGTCCGCCTAATAAATAATCACTGGCATTTTTCGTCTGCCTGTATCCGAGATACCCTAACCAAGCGATTACAAACATGTAAATGATGACAATAATGCCTAATGTTAGCGTACTCATTTTCGTGATTCTTTAGTAGGGTTTGTTTTTTCGTCGTCTTCTTTATTCCAAGTGGTTATCCCGAACCAAATAGAAAATAGGAGGCAGGCGAACGCTAGAAGGTAAGCCAGCCAAATACCG
>OGYN01001229.1_pt1 | contig 21431 bp, 18 predicted proteins | sample 1576551 | NCBI WGS metagenome assembly OGYN01 (sample SAMEA3541589, study PRJEB24748) | human gut metagenome | biome: human gut; feature: human-associated habitat; material: faeces | place: China | collected 2012 | reverse complement strand
TGGCGGAAAAGACATCGCCAGACGCGCCGCCGAATTGTGCGGTGGTGCCTTAGAACCAGCTGCGGCTTAGCGCATGAAGCCGCAACATTCGCGCGCATTGGAAAGGAGCATTCCGATGATGAAGAAGTACATTGCCTGCCTGCTTGCAGCTATCCTTCTGCTGACGATGCTGCCCGCATCCGCATCGGCGGAGGGCGGAATGCAGGCGTGCCACCGCGTGACGGCGAAGTATACCGATTCCAAGCAGAGCAACAAGAGCGGCATCCGGCTGTGGTCGGTCAAAACCGCATTGACGAGCGTCGATGACGAAATCAATGGGCTGGCGCAGGCGTACGCGGACAAAATCGCCCCGACGCTCCAAGCAGGGAAAGCGAACGGCGATAAGAATAGCCGGCTGGATGTCGAAATCCGCCATAGCAAAACGGGGCTGACGTGGATGAGCTTCCTCGTGCAGGCGCGCACGACCTACCACCGCGACCTGATTGCGCAGGAGTTCACCAGCCGCACGTTCGACATGACGACCGGCGAAAGAATCCTGCTGACGGACATTTTCCCCGAAGGCAGCGAGGGCTGGACGATTCTGCGCGAGAAACTCGAAGCCCAAATCAACTACTATTTCCCGGATGAAACGCCTGACCCGGATGCCGTTGCGCAGGTGCTGTCGGACGAGGGGCTGCGGAATCTCGACTTCACGCTGCACGGCATGTCGCTGGTCATTCACCTCTCGGCGGACGCGTTCTATCCGGAGCATCACACGCTGATTGAGACGACGCTGTTCTACCCCGACATCCGAGAGTACATGACCGAAAAGGCGCAAATCGAGACGGACAACCTTTCCTATTATAAGACCGTCGCGCTGACGTTTGACGACGGCCCGACGCGCACAAACTCCACCAAAGTCCTCAACAGCCTGATGGAGGTCGGCGCGCCCGCTACATTCTTTATGATAGGCAAGAACATGAAGCCCTACGCCGATTTGGTGCAGCGCGCGCACGACGAGGGTCACGCCGTCGCCAGCCACAACTGGACGCACGGCGACGCGCGGAAAATCAGCGCCGCTGCCCTCCGCGCTATGCCGGAGAAGGTCAACAAGGCGTTGATTTCCATCATCGGCATCCCGACGCGCTATGACCGCGTGCCCTACGGCGTGTATCCGGCGATGATCAAGGCGAAAGTCGGCTGGTCGTACATCCAGTGGTCGGTGGATACCTACGACTGGCGCGGGCGCAGTACGTCGCTGATTATGAGCAAGACGAAGAAGCAGTTCACCGACGGCGATATTGTGCTGATGCACGACATCAAGGACAACACGCCAAACACCGCGAAAGTGATGGCGGAATGGCTCTACGAGCAGGGGTACATTCTGCTGACGGTGGATGAGCTGTTCGCCAAGGACGGCGTGACGCTGGAGCCGGACACAGTGTATTTCCGCTGCGACGACGGCGTGACGACGATTAAGAAGTAACGGGGGTGCAAGGAATGAAGCGAATCGCCGCACTGCTGACGGTGCTGTGCCTTCTGCTGGCGCAGGCACTGGCAGAAACGACCATTGACCCGAAGGAAGCGCGAAACATCCCCCTGACGGAAGCGGGGGAGAATGAAACGCCCGACGGCATCAGCCCGACGACCGGGCGGACGCTGAGCAAGCTCTATGTGCCGGAGGGGTACGCGGGGCTGGCGGCGACAGGGCGCTATCTGCCCATGCTGGTGCAAATCGGCAATGACGGCGGCGGCGTGGGCAACCGCGCGCCGTGGGGCGTGGCGTGTGCGGATATCCTCTACGAAACGCCGCTGACAAGGAGCCATGAAACGCGCATCACCGCCGTTTTTTCCGATATGATCCCGGATTCGGTCGGTTTCGTGCGCTCGGCACGCATCGGGCATGTGTGGCTGAGCGAGGAGTGGGGCGGCGGCTTCCTGTTCTACGGTCAGCAGGAGGTGGAAGGGAGCGACGTGAAGGCGGAAATCAAGCGGCTTGGCGCGGACTTGAAGAGCGTTGCCTTCAGCGGCATTGCAGGCGGCACGAACTTCAAGCGCTACTTTACCAGCCGCGCGGGCGCGAAATCCCCTTATGATGTGGATGCAAACGTCGCCGCGATGAGCCGCCTCGTGCCGGAAGACCACGTCGCGCCGAACCACGCCTTCCGCTTCACCGACGATGCGCCCGATGGCGACAGCGCCACCCGCGTCTACATCAAATGGGGGGACAGCGCGAAGCTCTACAACTCGCGCCTTGTCTACCGCAAGGAGTGGAACGGCTACCTGCGCTACATGGGCACGAGCAAGACGAACTGGTACGCCGACCGTGATTCGGACGACAGCGCCATTGCCTTCCAGAACGTGATTGTGCAGTTCACGCGCGTGGACTACAACCACAACAACAAGAATGAGCCGATTATGTACGTCATCGGCGAAAACGGCGAAGCGGCGGAGGGCAATGCGGATTTCTTCCTGGGCGGCAAGCATATTTCCGGCTATTGGAAGCGCGACGGCATGACCTCCCGCACGGTCTACTACGATGCAAGCGGCGAGGAAATCGCCCTCCTGCGCGGACGCACGCTGATTGTCATTTTCCCCGATGACGCGGCGTCGAAACGCTCGGTGTCTTACGAGTGAGCAAATGCATATCCCGCAGGGCGGGAGAATTTGTGCCGCACCAAAACAATTGGAAACGGCATAAAAAGCTGTCATTTCTTTCTCCGGGCATTGCGTCCCGGAGTTTTTTGTTGCCGAAAAAAATAGGAAAATGATAGCCAAATATGGAAAAAACACTTGACAATCCTTGCCGAAAATCGCTATAATTAAACAGGTAAATTCATACGATTCCCGAAACAACATGAGCCATCAGCCTGCACGTTTTTCCCTTTGACGTCCGCGCACTCCACTTCGCGGCAGCCAGATGAAAAAATCCGCAGCGTATTTTGGCTTGTTTTCATTCGGAAATCGCATCAGGTTGAGGGAGTGGAATTGGAAAATGGAAAGCGGTGCAAACACAAAGGAAGTACTGACCCCGAAAAACGTCTATCGCTTTTTGACGGACAATCTGCCGGGGCTGTATCCGCATGGCGTGATTCCCGCGGCGGAGCGCAAGGGCTTGACGCTGGTGAAGTTCTGGGCGCAAGTGCTCGACGGAATCATTCCGCCGGAATGGCACGCGTCGCTCTTTGGAGGCACGCAGCGCTCGCGGCGGCTGAGCGACATGATGAACCGCACGGGCGTGCAGCCGCTTCCGCCCAAATTGCAGCAGGAGATGAACGCACTGCTGTCCGGGGAGACGCTGATCCGCCTGAGCCAGCAGGTGCAGGACTTCCTGCGCAGCGCGCACTACGATGCCGATGCCCTCACGCGCGCCCTGCCCGACTTCGTGTGCATGATGATGGAAAACGAGGAGTGCATGAAGCCGGAGCATGTGCAGGTGTTTGAGAACCTGCGGCAATCGCGGGAGACGCTGCCGCGCACGTTTGTGGACATGCTGACGCTCTCGTGGCTGGTGCTGCTGGCGTTCTACGGGCCGGAAATGGGCAGCCGCGAGCTGCTGGACTTCTGCCAGGCGCAGGAGCACTCGGCGCAGGCGCTGTATCTGCTTTCGTCGCACGTCACGTTCGGGCGGCGCGTGCCGCTGTCGATGACAGGGCGCAACTGCGAATTGTGCCGTCAGGGGCTATCAAAGGATGAATACGTCATGGATGCGGCTTCGTGCCTGCCGCAATTGACGGACGCGATTCGGCAGGGCGGCAAAATCGCCGTGACGGGCATGGGCGGCATCGGCAAAACGGAAATGACCCGTCAGGCGCTGGCGGTGCTGGCGAAGGAAGAGCTGTTCAGCCGAATGGCGTGGGTGCAGTACGAAAACAGCCTTGCATCCAGCCTGCGCATGGCGTTTGACGGCTTGGACGGCGTGGCGGAGGAGAACGTGCTCTCAACGGTGCGCGAGAAGCTGGAAGCGCCCTATCAGGGGCGGACGCTGCTGCTGATTGACAGCGTGGATATGCCGCCGGAAGCGGACGAGGGGCTGCGCGAGATTGAGCATTGGGGCTGCGATGTGCTGGTGACGACGCGCTTCCCGCTGGGCGCGGGCTTCCGGAATATCGCCGTGCCGCTGCTGTCGGAGGAAGCCAGCCGGGCGCTGTTTGTCCAGCACGACCCGTACTTGAAAGGCATGGGCAGCGCGGAAACGGAAGCGCTGCATCAGGTGCTTTCGCGTGTGGCGGGGCATCCGCTGGCGATTATCCTGCTGGCGCATCTGGCGAAGATGAAGCGCTGGACGATGAATCAGCTGCTGGAAGAGCTTGACCGCATCAGCCCGGAGGGACTGCGGCTGGCGGGCGGCAAATTCAGCGCGATTGCGCAGAGAATCGCCCAGATGGTGTCCACCGACGCGCTGACCGACCGCGAAAGGCAGGTGCTGGCGGTTTTCGCCACGTTTCCGGCGTGGACAATCCCGGTGCGGGACGCGCTGACCCTCCTGCGCGACTTCGGCACGGAGGATGAACTGCTGTCCGCGCTGGAAACGGCGGCGGATTACGGCCTGCTTGCGTCGAACTGGCGCGGATACGCGATGCACCCCGTGCTGGCGGAGAGCTTCCGGCCGCTGCTGCCGCCGATGGAGAAGGTGCCGAGGCTGGCGGAGATTTTCCGGGAACGCGCAACGCAGTCCGGTTCGCTGGAAAATTGCAAGGGCACGACGATGGCGCTTGCCCTTCATGCAGTGTCAGATTTCTTTGATGCGCCGGTTGAACTGATGTCAGGCATTTCGATTGGCGTGGTGGAACTGCTGGACACGTCGCGGGAGGAGATTCCAGCGGCGCGTCTGGCAATCTGGCGGCAGTACAAGCAAAAAGAGTCCCAGCAGACAGCGCAGGGACGCTTCCTTGATGCAGAAATGAAGCTGGTACTTGATGCCATTCAGGGTGGCGAATTGCAGGCGGATGCAGAACAGATTATTGCCCAGCTGCCGGGGGCATCCGACAAAAATGCAATGGACTTCCTGACCATCAATACGATTCTTGTGCAGCGCGTGAATCGCGAACTTTGCGTTCGGATTATCGAACAGGCGGATCAGCTGATTCAGCCGGACAGCCTGCAGTATGCGGTATACCGTGCGGAATCTGTCTGCGCCAAGCAGCTTGTGGGCGTGTCCGTGCCGGATGAAGAGGTTAATCAGGCAATTTCGTACTTCAAAGAACGGATGAAGAATCCGAAAAAGCTTCATGATGCCGCAGGGCGCTTGGGAGCGCTGCTCAGCACCACGATGCTGAGCGGATGGTGGGGGAAAATTAAGCCGTTTGCGGATGAACTGGCGCAGATTGTGGATGAAAAACATATCCGCAACACGGAATCCGACCATGCATTGGGCATGATTTACCGCCATTTGCAGGAATTTGACAAAGCTCTCATGTACGAAAAGTATGTGGTTGATGCTATTCAGCCGGAGACGCTGCAATATTATCAAGTGATGGCGAACTACCTTGTTATCAAGCAGGAAAGCGGACGCTGCTTGGAGAACAAGGAAATACTGGAGGAAGAACTGCCGAAAATCGCGGAGAAATTCGGCAAGAACAACGGATTGTATGCCATTTGGGCACATTCCTACTCGAAGGTGCAGATGGAACTGCGCCGCCCGGAAGAAGCAATGCGGCTACTGGACGAAATTTACCCGATTGTTATGGCACACATGGGCGAATGGAACGCAAAGGTGCTGCAAATTGCGTACATTTCCTGCTTGGCGATGACGAATCGAGACGACGAGGCACGGGCAAAGGCTATGGAACTGCGCGCATATTTTGTGAAAGCGGCTGGGGAAGAATCGCCGCAGGTACATGCCATCGACCAGACGGTGCAGAAGGTCAACGAAGGTTTCTTCCACAAGGAGAATAAGTCCAAACAGGTATAATTCGGCAAAAAACACGCGGATATTGACAACCTGCAATGTAACCTGCTTGACAATCCCCATTGTCGCCGTATAATGGAAAGTGGAATCCTGCATTCGGATGAACATTTTCCATTATACGGCATTTTTTTTGCTGCCGGACGCAAAAGAAAGGAAAAATCCATGACGCTCAAGGAATTTTATGCCGCAGTTGGCGGCGATTATGATGCAACCCTGAACAGAATCCCCAAGGAGTCGATGGTGCTGCGCTTTGTGAAGAAGTATGCCGACGACAAAACCTACGCCCAGCTGACCGAAGCGGTGAAAGCGCAGGACTGGGAAACGGCGTTCCGCGCGTCGCACACGCTCAAGGGCGTGGCGCAGAACCTCGGCTTTGACGGCCTGTACCGCGCCGCGTTCGCGCTGACGGAAGAAATGCGCGGGGGCAAGCCGCTGACGGATACTGCCCTCTACGAAGCTGTGACGCAGCAGCAGCAGATTGTGCTGGACGCCGTGCGGCAGCTGGCATAAGGACAAGCATATGCGTGAACAGAAATGGAATCTTGGGCGGCTTATCGGGAGGAGCAGTGCGCTGCTTCTCCTGTTTGCGCTGCTCTTCCTGCCGTCGGCGCGGGCGGAGGAAGGGGAGAATCTGCCGAAAATAATCATCGGCAGCGACGAATATCAGCCGTACAGCTACTACAACGTGGATGGCGCGCCGCAGGGCGTGGACGTTGAAATGGCGCGCGAGGCCTTCCGGCGCATGGGCTACGAGCCTGTCTTCCGCCATGTGGCGTGGGAGGATAAGGACGAAGCGCTGGCAGACGGCACGGTGGACTGCCTGTGGAGCGGGTTCATGATGAACGGCTGCGAGGACAAGTACACATGGGCGCGACTCAACCTGTTCAGCCGTTTGGTGGCGGTGGTGCGCGCGGACAGCGCCTATGCGGATTTGGCTGATCTGGCGGGCTGCCGCGCGGCGGTGCAGGTGACGAGCTGGGCGGAATATCTGCTGATTCGGCAGGATCAGCCGGGCATCCCGAAGGTCAAGGCAGTGTACAGCTTCTCGTCGATGGAGGAGGTGTTCGCCGTCATGCGCAAGGGCTATGCGGACGCGATTGTCGGGCATGAGTGCGTGCTGAACATCTTCCTTGCGGAGAATGAAGGACGCTACCGAATGCTGGAAACCCCGCTGGGCACGGCGGAACTCGGCGTTGCGTTCCAGAAGGGTGCGCACGAGGAACTGGCGCGGCAGCTGGAGCAGACGCTGACCGAAATGGCGGCGGACGGCACGGTGGCGGAGATTTTGACGGCATACGGCATCAACGGCACCGTCCGCATGGGAGGAATCGAAAGCAAATGAAACAGGAAACCTCTCATAAGCGGCGAGGCTTCATCAGCATGCTCTGGATGCCGCTGACACTGTATCTGGTGCTGCTTGTCACAGCCTTTATCGTGCTGACGTGGCATGATACGCGCAATGTCTGGGAGGCAATGGATGAAACGCTTGACTTTGCGGTGGCGCGCCTTGAACAGTATTCCAACGTCATGTCGAACGACCGCGCCATGAGCGAAATCCGCCTGCTGGACAAAACGGCGGAGCTTAGTTCCCGCATCGCAGAAGCGGGGCTGATAACAAACGAACAGCTTGACCAGTACGCTTATGCGCAGCGGCTGACGGGCATCGTCATCCTCGATGCGGACATGAACACCGTCGCCCAAACGACAATCGACGGCGACACGGCGGCGGCGCTGCATTCAATGCTGCAAAAGCCGACGGTGCGGGAGATTGTGGATTACCCCGTGAAGGCGTACATGACGCGGACGCAGGTGGGCGACCGCCTGGTGGATTTTGCCGCCGTCGCGCGCGAGGACGCGCGGGGGCTTGTTGTGGCGTACGCCGAGCGCGAGGAAGAGGACGAGAGCGACATGAAGCTGGAGACGCTCTTCAGCGGCTTCACGTTTGAAATGGACGGCGCGGTCACCGTGTCGGACGGCAAAACCATCATTGCTTCCAACAGCGCCGAAATCGTCGGGCACGACGTAAAAAAAATTGAGGAAGGCAGCATCCCCCATGCGCAGTGGGACGAATCGGGGCGGCTGCACATTGTTGACGGGTCGACGGCGTGGTCGGGCAAGCGCACGGCGTTTGAGAACTACTCGGTTTACGCCATGTTCCCGGATCATGCCGTCTACAATTCCCGCAACACCATTATCCTCTACGGCACGCTGATTTACATGGCAATCTGGCTTTGCTTCGCGTGGCTGCGCGCCCAGCAGTCCCGCCGCGCGCTGGAGAAAAACAGCGAGCAGGCGCGGATTATCAGCGCCATCAGCGAAATCTACTGTTTCACGTTCCTTGTCAACGTCCAGCGCGGCACGGTGCGCATCATCAAGCACCCGGAGGAGCAGCTGATGAAAATGGACTGCACATGGAGCATGAACGAAGTGGTGCAGATGCAGGCGGCTCAAAACGTTGCGCCGGATTTCCGCGAGGCGTTCATCAGCTACTGCGACCTGACGACCTTGCCGCAGCGCTTGAAGGAAAACCCGAACCTGACGCTGGAGTTCCGCGACCCGAAGGAAAAGGTGTACCTGATGACGACGCTGCCGCAGAACTACGACCGCCGCGGCAGGCTCGAATCGGTGCTGATGGTGACGCAGGACGTGACGGCGGAGAAGGAACGCGAACGCGACTATCAGCTGCAATTGAAAAAGACGGCGGAGGACGCTGAACGCGCCAACATCGTCAAAACGGACTTCCTGCGCCGCATGAGCCACGATATCCGCACGCCGATTAACGGCATCCGCGGCATGGTGGAAATCAGCCGCCGATACGCGGGCGACGAAGCGAAGCAGGAGGAGTGCCGCAAGAAAATTATGACCGCATCAGGCTTCCTGCTGGATTTGGTCAACGATGTGCTGAACATGAACAAGCTCGAATCCGGCGCGGTGACGCTGGAAGAGAAGCCGTTCAACCTGCGCCAGATGGTCAACGAAATTGTGACGATGGTGGAGGGGCAGGCGTGGCACGAAAACGTGCAGGTGTCCTGCAAGACGCTGGCGTGGAATCACGAAAACCTGATTGGCTCGCCGATGCACCTGCATCAGGTGCTGCAAAACGTTGTCGGCAATGCGGTCAAGTACAACCGCCACGGCGGCAGCGTGACCATCTCCTGCGAGGAGAAAGGCTTTGACGGCACGACGGCGACGTTCCTTTTCACCTGTGCCGACACGGGACGCGGCATGAGCGCGGCGTTCCAGCAGCACGCGTTTGAGGCGTTCGCGCAGGAGGAATCCGGCGCGCGCACGGCCTACAAGGGCACGGGGCTGGGGCTGCCGATTGCCAAGGAACTTGTCGAGCATATGGGCGGCGAAATCCACTTTGAGAGCGAACTGGGCGTCGGCACAACGTTCTACATCACCCTGCCGTTCCGCGTAGATCCGAATCCGCCGAAAGCGGAATCCGCCAAGCCGGAGCAGGCGGCGTCCATCAAGGGCGCGCACATACTGCTGGTGGAGGATAACGAGCTGAACATGGAAATCAGCCAGTACATACTGGAGGGCGCGGGCGCGATTGTCGCTCAGGCGTGGAACGGGCAGGAGGCGGTTCGCCGCTTTTCCGAAAGCGAACCGGGTACGTTTGACTGCATCCTGATGGACGTGATGATGCCGCTGATGGACGGACTGGAAGCAACGCGGACGATTCGCGCGATGCAGCGCCCGGATGCGGCGACCATCCCGATTGTAGCAATGACCGCGAATACCTTCTCCGAGGACGAACAGCGCAGCCGGGCAGCGGGCATGAACCTGTTCCTGAACAAGCCGATTGACGCGCAGAAGATGCTCAGCACCGTTGCACAGTGCCTAAAAATACGGCAACAAGACAACTGAATATCGGCAGCGGCATACTTGTGAAAACCTTGACAAGTACAGAAACGCGGTGTACAATAGAGCCATGATCGGCGCGATTCTGAAAGGAATTCCGAAAATACAGGACGCGCGAAAGGAAGGGTTTGTTTTATGAAGAAGCTGCTTGCGCTGGGTTCTGCGCTTGTGCTGGCTGTCTCGGCGATGCCGGCAGTGCTGGCGGAAGATACGGATGCGTTCACCTCTGCGTCTGTGTCGAGCTACTATGGGGATTTCGCCCTGACCGGCGATGACCTGATGAACGCCATCAACTCCTTCTCCGGCACGTACCTCGTGTGCACCACCAACCCCGACGGCACGGCGAACGCGGGCGTGTTCATCTTCGCGTGCGTGAAGAACGAGGACAAGTACTACATCCAGATGGGTCTGGCGGAGAACCAGACGAAGCAGAACCTGCTCCGCACGGGCGAAGCGCTGGCGGTCTACGCCGCGAACCCCTCCACCGAGGAAGGCGCAAAGCCCTACATCACCGCCGGTGCGCGCATGGTGCTCCAGCAGGTGACGGACGAGGAGCTGCTCAAGGTGCTCAACACCAAGAACAGCGAAACGGCGCTTTTCTTTGAAATCACTGACCTGCTGCCGCTGGGCTGATTCATGGCTGCATTCGCATCCGCTTCCGCGCTGGGAGCGGGTGCTTTTTTGTCCCCTGAAATTCAAAACACTCAAAATCCATAGGAATTTGCATATTCCTCTTGACAAGCATGGGAATCGGGAGTAAAATCCTATTGCGGAAGTAGGTTATAAACTGCCGCACAAGAATGATTCATCAATCAGCCAGAGAAAGGGCTTTTGCAATATGAAACACGCTGAATTGCTGTCCGTCCGCGACCTGCACGTTCAGGTGGGCGAAAAGGAAATCCTCCACGGGGTCAACCTTTCCGTCGGCACGGACGAAACCCATGTCCTCCTTGGCCCGAACGGCACGGGCAAATCCACCCTCGGCTATGCCATCACCGGCAACCCTGCCTATCAGGTGACGCGGGGGAGCATCACGTTTGACGGCGAGGATATTACTTTGATGCCCGTCAATGAGCGCGCGAAGAAGGGCGTTTTCCTGTCCTTCCAGAATCCGCTGGAAGTGCCGGGCGTGACGCTGAGCGCCTTTATCCGCACGGCGCTGGAGCAGAAGAGCGGCAGCCGCATCCGCCTGTGGGACTTCAAGAAGAAGCTGAAGGAAACGATGGCGCTTTTGTCGATGGATGAAAGCTACGCCGAGCGCGATTTGAATGTCGGCTTCTCCGGCGGCGAAAAGAAGAAGGCGGAAATCCTGCAAATGCTGATGCTCGAACCCAAGCTCGCCATTCTGGACGAAACCGACTCTGGTCTGGACGTGGACGCGGTGCGTACGGTATCCGAGGGCGTCCGCCTGTTCCGCGAAAAGACGCACGGTTCGCTGCTGATTATCACCCACAGCACGCGCATTCTGGAGGCGCTGCGTGTTGACCGCACGCATGTGATGGAAAACGGCGTCATTGTGCGCGAAGGCGACGCGGCGCTGGTGGAAGAAATCAACGAAAAGGGCTTCAAAGGCTGATGGGGGAGCGGCATGACAGAGAAGAGCCAAGTTGCGGACATTGACCGCAGCATTTATGATATTCGCGACGCGGAGCATGACGCGTACCGCATGGAAGCCGGCTTGACCCCCGCCATCGTCGAGAAGCTGTCCAAGGAGAAGAACGACCCGGCGTGGATGGAGCAGTTCCGGCTGGAATCGCTGCAAATCTACAACAATATGCGCGTGCCGGACTGGGGGCCGTCGCTGGACGGGCTGGATATTGACCACATCGCGACGTATGTCCGCCCGAACACGAAGATGCAGAACAACTGGGAGAACGTGCCGCAGGACATCAAGGACACGTTTGAGCGGCTGGGCATTCCGCAGGCGGAGCGCAAGTCGCTGGCGGGCGTGGGCGCGCAGTACGACTCGGAGCTGGTGTACCACAATGTGCGCGCGGAAGTGGCGGCGCAGGGCGTGGTGTACACCGACATGGAGAGCGCGCTGCACGGCGAATATGCCGACATGGTGCGCAAGTACTTCATGAAGCTCGTCACCCCGCGTGACCACAAGTTTGCGGCGCTGCACGGCGCGGTTTGGTCGGGCGGCTCGTTTGTGTACGTTCCCAAGGGCGTGCAGGTGTCCATTCCGCTGCAATCGTATTTCCGCCTGAACGCCAAGGGCGCAGGGCAGTTTGAGCATACGCTGATTATTGTGGACGAGGGCGCAAGCCTGCACTTCATCGAGGGCTGCTCTGCCCCGAAGTACAACGTGGCGAACCTCCATGCCGGCTGCGTGGAGCTGTACGTCAAAAAGGGCGCGAAGCTGCGCTATTCGACGATTGAAAACTGGTCGAAGAACATGTACAACCTCAACACCAAGCGCGCGCTGGTGGAGGAGGATGGCACGATTGAGTGGATTTCCGGCTCGTTCGGGTCGCATGTGGGCTGCCTGTATCCGATGAGCATCTTGAAGGGCGACCGCGCCCGCATGGAGTTCACGGGCGTGACGTTCGCAGGCGCGGGGCAGAATCTCGACACGGGCGCGAAAGTCGTGCATGTTGGCAAAAATACCAGTTCGTACATGAACACGCGCTCCATCAGCAAGAGCGGCGGCATCAGCACGTTCCGCTCCAGCGTGGTGGTGGAGAAGAGCGCCAAGCAGGCCAAGAGCGCGGTATCCTGTCAGTCGCTGATGCTGGACAGCGAAAGCCGTTCGGATACAATTCCGGCGATGGACATCCGCACGCGCGACGCCGCCATCGGGCATGAGGCGAAAATCGGCAGCATCAGCAACGACGCGGTGTTCTACCTGATGAGCCGCGGCATGAGCGAAGAGGATGCGCGCGCGCTGATTGTCAGCGGCTTTGCGGACAACGTATCCAAGGAACTGCCGGTGGAATACGCGGTGGAGATGAACAACCTCATCCGCCTTGAAATGAAGGGCAGCATCGGCTGAGCGGAAAGGAGCATCCATCAATGGAGAAAATGACCATCAATCAGCTGCCCAGCCGGACGTGGAATCGTCTGGGCGTGAATGAAGCAACGATTGACTGGGACGAAAGCGCGACGGTCGTGCTGCCGGAAGAATCCGCGGAAAAGGCGGATATGCTGATTGCATCGGACGCGGCGTATGCCCGCAAGCGCGTGACCGTTCAGGCGGAAAAGGGCGCGAAAAAGTCGCTTTTCCAGACCCTTCGCACGGCGGGCAAGCTGCATGTGCAGACGGAGCTGACCGCCGAGGACGGCGCGGAAATTGAGCTGATTCAGCTGGTCGCGCCGGGCGAAAACGCGCTGGTGTATGATGAAGTCATCGGGCACTGCCACGGCAGCGGGCGGATTGTGCTGCGGCAGGTGACGCTGGGGCACGGCGATGTGTACGCGCAGACGGGCATCGGGCTGGACGGCGAGAACGCGTCGTTTGCGGCGAATATCGGCTATCTGGCGCGGAAAAATCAGACGCTGGACATGAACCTTGTCGTCAACCACTGGGGCAAGAAGACAAAGTGCGAAATCAACGCGTCCGGCGCGCTGAATGACGCGGCGAAGAAGATTTTCCGCGGCACGATTGACTTCAAGCGCGGGTCGTCCGGGTCGGTCGGCAGCGAACAGGAAACGGTGCTGATGCTGGGCGAGGACGCGGTGAACAAGACCGTGCCGGTCATCCTCTGCGCGGAGGAGAATGTCGAGGGCACGCACGGCGCGACCATCGGCGAAATGGACGACGACACACGCTTCTATTTCGGCAGCCGCGGCATCGACCGCGAAACGGCGGAAAAGCTGCTTTCGCGCGCGGCGATTGCCCGCGTGGCGCAGCAGGTGAAAAGCGAAACGGCGCGCGCGGCGATACTGAACGAACTGGATGGGGAAATGGATGAAAACGACGGATTACAGGCGTGATTTTCCGCTGCTGATGCAGGAAACAGCGGCGTATCTGGACAACGCGGCGACGGCGCAGCGCCCGCAGTGCGTGCTGGACGCGGAAAAAACGTTCTATGAGACGCAGAACGCGAATCCCCTGCGCGGGCTGTATCCGCTGAGCATCGCGGCGACGGAGGCGGTGGAGGAGGCACGCGTGGCGGTTCGCGATTTCCTGCACGCCAAGAGCAGTCAGGAGATTATCTTCACGCGCAACACGACCGAGGCGCTGAACCTCGTGGCGTACAGCTATGGGCTGTCTCACGTCCACGCGGGCGACGAGGTGGTGGTGTCCATCCTGGAACATCACAGCAACCTGCTGCCGTGGCAGATGGTGTGCCGCCAAACGGGCGCAACGCTCAAATTCATCGACTGCGAAATGGATGGGCGGCTCGACCTGAACAAGGTATCGGAAATCATCACCGACAAGACGAAAATCGTTGCCGTGACGCACGTTTCCAACGTCATCGGGCGCGTCAACCCGATTCGCGAAATCGCGGATATGGCGCACCGCGTCGGCGCGGTTATCGTGGTGGACGGCGCGCAGTCCACACCGCATATCCCCGTGGATGTGCAGGCGCTGGACGCGGATTTCCTTGCGTTTTCGGGGCATAAGGTGTTCGGCCCGATGGGCATTGGCGCGCTGTACGGCAAACGCAGGCTGCTGGAAAAGATGCCGCCCTTCCTCTCCGGCGGGGAGATGATCGAGTCCGTCACGCGCACCGGGGCGACGTATGCCGAGCTGCCCTACAAGTTTGAGGCGGGCACGGGCAATGCCGCCGGCGCGGTCGGGCTGCACGCGGCGATTCGCTATATGCAGTCCGTCGGCTTTGACACCATGCACGAGCGTGAAACGGCGCTGGTCGCCCGCATGATGGCGGGGATGGCGGATATGCCGTTCATCCATGTGCTGGGGTCGGCAATTCCTGAGGAACACAGCGGCATTGTCACATTCACGGTGGATGGCGTGCATCCGCATGACGTGAGCGAAATCCTCGCGGCGGACGGCGTGTGCATCCGCGCGGGGCATCACTGCGCACAGCCGCTGCTCAAGCATCTCGGCTATTCCTCGACGGTTCGGGCAAGCTGCGCGTTCTACAACACGCCGGACGAGGTGGATCGGCTGCTGGACAGCCTGAAAACAATCAGGGAGCGAATGGGCTATGGAAAACAGGAGCTTTTATAACGAAATTCTGACGGAACACAACATCCATCCGGAGTTCAAGCACGATCTGCCGGACGCGAACATTGAGCTGGAAGGCGTCAACCCCAGCTGCGGCGACGACATCACGCTGAAGCTGAAGGTGGATGGCGACGTGATTACCGACGGCGCGTTCATCGGCGACGGCTGCGCGATTTCGCAGGCTTCGGCGGACATTATGCTGGGCATGATTGTCGGGCGGAAGAAGGAGGAAGCGCTGCGCTTGGGCGAAATCTTCCGCAAGATGATTCAGGGCGAAGCGACGGCGGAGGAAATCGACGAGCTGGAAGAAGCCGGGGCGCTGAAGGATATTTCGCACATGCCCGCGCGCGTGAAGTGCGCCGTGCTGGGCTGGCGGACGCTGAAGGAAGCCATCGGGGGAGAAGAGGAATAAGAAAACCGGACGGGGCGCAAAACCTCGTCCGATTTTTTGGATTAGAATCCCATTAGAAATGCGGCAAACGGCAGGAAAAGCGGGCGCGCACGCCGAAATCCTCCATAAGAAAGGGGGATGCGCATGAAAGAAATCATGCTGGACTTCGGCGCGATTCTGTCTGACCTGTTTCATGCGCTGCGGTCGGGCGCGAAGAAAGTACTGATTGCGCTGGCGGTGCTGACCGCGCTCGTTCTGTATCTCATGACGCCGCACACGGAGATTCGGTCTTTGACGGGCTTTCGGTGCTACTTTGTGCCGCGCTGCGAGGTGAATTACCAGTCCTACCACCGGGACAACGACCTGTACAATATGGGCATTTACAAGCTGAACGGGCAGGACGCCGCGCGGTTTGTGTACTGGGCGCAGGAAAACGGCTGGTCGAAGATGCCGCTGTCGGACGAAGCGCTGACGAGCGGGATGCTCGATGAGGAGACTTGCCCGGAAGCGGCGGAAATCAAGCAGGTGACGCAAGGGTTCTGGAAGGGATTTCACGGCTCGTGCCTGTACGTTTTTGATTCGCAGACAGCAACGCTGTATATTCGGAAGATGCCGAGATAATCCGATTTCAAACAGAACCCGACCGGGCAGGGGAGAAATCCTCCGTCCGGTCGGGTTTTTGCTGCGGGATGTTTGAAAGCAAAAGAAAAGGTCAAGGTTTTTTAACCTTGACCATCCGTGGAGCATAGGAGATTCGAACTCCTGACCTCGACAATGCGAATGTCGCGCGCTACCAACTGTGCTAATGCCCCAAGCGCTTATTCTCTTTGTGTCAGGCGGTGAAGCGCTGAGCACAGAAAGTATTATAGCATAGTTCTCGGAAAAATGCAAGGGGTTTTTTGAAATTTTTTCGGGAAAATTGCAAACTTTTTTTCAGGGGGCATTTTGGACAGATTTCAGAATGCACGTTCGCTTATTTTGCGCGAAAAACTGCTTTTCTGCCCGGCGACTCTTGTGCATGTGCGCCGATTATGGTATAATGCCCATGATGAAGCAAACGGAGGAGAGAACGGATGGATGCAGAAATGCTGCGGAATGTGCTGACGATGCTGGGCACGGTGCTGGGCGCGATTTTGGTGCTGATGCTGGTGGCGAAAATCACGAGCATGGTGCATGTGGAGGCGGACGATGCGCGCGCGCCGATTGACAGCATGGAAGCGAGCGTCGTCGGCAAGCGCACGCTGGTGACGCAGGAGGACGGCGCACCGAAAACCATCTACTATATGACCTTCCAGAAGGTGAACGGAATGCGGATGGAGCTGGAAGTGCCGGGCGAGGACTACGGCTTGGCGGCGGAAGGCGATCAGGGCGTGCTGGTCGCGCGCGGGGAAGAATTTATCGTCTTTAAGCGAATGATTTGAAATTATTGGAGCTTCCCAAACAAGCGGCGGCGCCGAAGGGGTGGAGGGGGCGAGCGGAAAGCCCCCTCCTCGCGTCCGCAGACGCGAAATCCTCTGCAATAATCGCATACTGTAAGGAGTAAAACAGAAATTATGGCATATCAAGCACTCTACCGCCAGTGGCGCCCCAAAGACTTTTCCAGCATGGTGGCACAGGAGGCGGTCATCTCCACGCTGCGCAATCAGGTGATGAGCGGGCGCGTCGCCCATGCGTACCTCTTCTGCGGCAGCCGCGGCACGGGCAAGACGTCCACCGCGAAAATCCTCGCGCGCGCCATCAACTGCGAGCATCCCGTGAGCGGCGACCCATGCGGGCAGTGTGAATCCTGCCGCCGCCTGCTGGCGGACGAGTCGATGGACGTGATGGAAATCGACGCGGCGAGCAACAATGGCGTCGAGGAAATCCGCAATCTGCGCGAGACGGTCAAATATCCGCCGCAGCAGGGGAAATACAAGGTCTACATCATCGACGAAGTACACATGCTGTCCACTTCCGCGTTTAATGCTTTGCTGAAAACGCTGGAGGAGCCGCCGGCGTACGTCGTTTTCATCCTCGCGACGACCGAGCCGCAGAAGCTGCCCGCGACGATTCTCAGCCGCTGCCAGCGCTTTGACTTCGGGCGGATTCCGGCGCGCCAAATCGCGGGGCGGCTGCGTCAGGCGGCGGAGGGCGCGAAGGCGGAAGCGTCGGAGAACGCGCTGATGCTCATCGCCCGCGCCGCAGAGGGCGGAATGCGCGACGCGCTGTCGATACTGGACATGTGCCTGGGCTATTCCAATCAGGTGACGGAAGACCTCGTGCGCAATGTGCTGGGCACGAGCGACCGCAGCTTCCTGTTCCGCTTCGCCGACGCGCTGGAAAAAGAGGACGCGTCCGCCGTCATGCGGATGATTGACGAATTGATGCGCGCCGGACGCGAACCGATGGTGTTCGCCAAGGACGTCAGCCAGCATCTGCGCGCGCTGCTGATTGCCAAGTGCAGCCCAGACGACCTGAGCGCCCTGCTTGACCTGACGCAGGAGGACGCGCAGGAGTACGCGCAGCAGGCGGAAAAATTCACCACGACGCGGCTGATGAACATGCTGGAATTGTTCATGCGCGTGGAGACGGATTTGCGCTGGGCGTCGTCGCCGCGAATCGTACTGGAAAACGCCGCGCTGAAAAGCTGCCTGCGGACGAGCGAGGCGGATACGGCGGCGCTCAACGACCGCATCAGCGAACTGGAAAAGCAGCTGACCGCCTTGCAGGAGAAGCTGCAAAGCGGCGCGTTTACCCCCGCGCAGCCCGCGAAAAAGGCGGCAAAGCCTGCATCCGAGCCGAAGCAGGAAGCGCCCAAGCCCGCCGCGCCTGCCGTGATGACCCCGACCGGCAAGACCGACGCGGACGCGTGGAAGGAAGCCATGAACATCCTGAAGCGCTCCGACCCCGGCACGTTCGCGATGCTGACGATGGGCAAATACGCCGGGTGCGACGGCGACACCTACCGCTGGCAGGCACCGATGGGGCAGGAACTGTACGTCGGGCTGATGAATCAGGAGAAGAAACGCACGGCGATTGCGTCGGCGCTGACGCAGGCATCGGGGATGCAATGCCACTTTGAGGCGATCGGCGCGGTGAAGGAGAAAAAAGCCGACCAGAGCGACGAATCCTTCCTCGCGGCGCTGGAAACGACCTTCGGCAAGGCGAACACGATCGTGCAGGAGGACGTGAAGGGGTGAGCAGCGCGGACATTCGCGGGATGTTTGCCGGACTGCCGGGTGCGCACGGCATCATCGAAGCGGCGCTGAACGGGCAGGGGCTTGTGATGACGGATGATTCGGCGCATCCGAGCAGCGCGGCGGTGCTGGCGGGCGATTTCCTCTTCTTCGGCGGCGAACCGTCGGAAGAATTGGTGCGGCGCGCACTGAACGCGGAGAATCGCGCGTGGATTGTGCAGGGGAGCAGTGCGTTCCTTGCTCTGGTGCAGGCGCAGCGGTCGGGAACGTGGTCGGAGCGCATCGCCTTTGAACCGCACCGTCAGCCGGAGGATGCGCACCTGACTGCGCTGCTGGCGAATCTGCCGCAGGGCGTGACGCTTGTGCCGATTGGCGCGGCGGAAATGGCGTTCTGCCGCAAGACACCGTGGGCGGCGGACTTCGTGAATCAATTCACGGAGGATGAATATGCGCGCAGCGGGCTGGGGGTGCTGGTCTGCGCGGACGGGGCGTTTGTGTCCGGCGCATCCAGCTACGTGGCGTATCCCGGCGGCATCGAGGTGGAGGTGGACACAGCACCGGCGCACCGCGGATACGGCTACGCGACGCTGGCAGCGGCGAAGCTCATCTTGACGGCGCATCAGCAGGGGAAAATCGCGACGTGGGACGCGGCGAATGAAACATCAGCACACATTGCGCAGAAACTCGGCTACCGCGTAACCTGCGCCTATCAAGTCTTCACAACGGCGTAACCATTGGCGCACCCGTCAGGATGATTCGCATTCCGCGTTTCCTGCCGGGTGCATTTTTTGACGAAATTTCATCGGTTCGGACGATTTTCACAAAAATCCTGCTGGATTCCTCAGAAAAACCACAAAATTTTTCCGGGCAGCAGGAAATAGGGGGAACATGTAGAATTAGAAAAGTCGGGCTAAATTGTAACCTCAACTTTTCCCGCCCCGAAAGGGGCATGACATGGAGGGAGTTTTGAACATGAGTGAGCAGAACCTGAAGCAGGTGCTGGCGAAAAAGCAGAGCATCCTGCAGGGAGACGCGGAACGAATCGCAAAGCAGCGCGCGGCTGGCAAGCTGACCGCCCGTGAACGGGTGGCGAAGCTGCTGGACGCCGGCTCTTTCGTGGAGACGGACGCGCTGGTATCCCGCAATGGGGATTACGCCGGGGTCGTGACCGGCAGCGGCACGGTGCAGGATCGCCCTGTGTACGTGTTCGCCCAGGATTTCACGGTGCATGGCGGCGCGATGGGGCAGATGCAGGCGCAGAAGATTGTCAAGGTGCTGGATCTGGCACAGAAGACGGGCGCGCCCGTGATCGCCCTGTGCGACAGCGCCGGTGTGCGCATTGACGAGGGCGCGGCGGCGATGAACGCCTACGCTTCCGTTTTCACCCGTCTGGCAAAGCTCAGCGGCGTGGTGCCGGTCATCGCGCTGGTGCTGGGCCCGGTGGTCGGCGGCGCGGCAATGATCGCCCAGCTGGCTGACATCACCATTGAAGCCGAAAACGTTGGTCAGCTGATGGTCTATGGCCCGCAGGTCATGAGCGCCATTTCCGGCAAGACGGTGGATGCCAAGGCGGTCGGCGGCGCGAAGGCGATGGCTGCGCAGGGCGGCGTCGCGCTGACGGCCAAGGACGAGGACGAAGCCATCTCTCTGGCGGTGCAGGTGCTGGACTATCTGCCCGGCTGCAACGCGGAGGATGCCGCGATTGTTGATACCGACGACATGAACCGCATTCTGCCCGTACTGGACGCGGCGGACGCGGAAAGCCAGCTGGCTGCCATGGCGGACGGCGCGGCGTATGTGGAGCTTTTCAAGGACTACGGTAAGGAAATCCGCGTTGCGCTGACCCGCGTGGGCGGCCGTCCGGTCGGTCTGGTGGTTGGCAACGGCAAGGAGAACGACGGCGTGCTGACGGCGCAGTCCGCGAGCAAGGCTGCGCGCTTCATCCGCCTGTGCGACTGCTACAGCCTGCCGGTCGTGTCCCTGATCAACAGCAAGGGCGTTGCCGTCCCGGCGGTTGACGAGCAGGCGGCGACCATCAAGGCGACCACCCAGCTGCTTTACGCCTACGCGGAAGCGACGACGGCGAAGGTGTCCATCGTCACCGGCAACGCCATCGGTCAGGCGTATGTCGCTATGGGCGGCAAGAGCAATGCTGACGTCACCTATGCGTGGCCGGGCGCGGTGATTTCCGCCCTGACCCCCGAAGCGGCGGTGCAGGTGCTCTACACCGACGCCCTGAAGGCGGACAAGAAGCCGGCGCTCCAGTCCCGTGCGGAATTGGAAGCGAAGTTCGCTGCGGATGTGGCGGACGGCGTGGCGGCTGCCGCGGCTGGCATGGTCGATGACGTGATTGATCCCGCCGAAACGCGCAAATATGTCATTGCGGCGCTGGAGATGCTCTCCTCCAAGCGCGAATCCAATCCCCCGAAGAAGCACGGCAACCTGCCGCTGTGATTGAGGAAAGGATTGTGTGAAAAATGGACTTTGCAGCCTTTTTGAGTAATCTGGGCAATAATCTGGGCTTCGGCTTGACCGTCACACTAATCGGCATGCTGACCGTTTTCTTCGGTCTGGTGCTGCTGATTGGTCTGATCAAGCTGATGGAAAATGCCACCGCGAACCTCGGCAAGGGCGGCAAGAAGGCAAAGAAGCAGGCGGAAGCGCCCGCTCCCGCGCCGGTTGCCGCGCCCGTGGTGGAAGAAGTGCCCGTGGCGGATGACAGCGAGCTGATTGCGGTCATTTCCGCCGCTGTGGCGATGATGATGGAGGATGGCAGCGCCTTCACGGTGCGCCGCGTCCGCCGCGTGCAGAATGCGCCCGCCTGGCAGAAGGCTGGCCGCGAAGAACAGGTGTACAGCCGCTTCTAATATACTATTTCCTGCATTCACCTGTGCCATCTGCTTGCGCCTTTTCCTTTCTGGCGTCCGTTCATTCCACTTAGCGTAGCGCTGCTACGCTGCGTTTCATTCA
>OGYN01001225.1_pt1 | contig 21441 bp, 17 predicted proteins | sample 1576551 | NCBI WGS metagenome assembly OGYN01 (sample SAMEA3541589, study PRJEB24748) | human gut metagenome | biome: human gut; feature: human-associated habitat; material: faeces | place: China | collected 2012 | reverse complement strand
CCTATGTTTTCTTACGGTCAGCGCAGCAAGTGCGCAGACCTACTGAACAGTTACCTTTTATCCTAACTTTTATCCTTTACTGCTTCTCAGCCTTTCACCGCAAGACTACCAGCTGTGATCGCCTTTCCAGACTTTCTGTCAAACAGAAGAATGTCCGTTCCCGCGATATCAACACCTGTCTCTTCGCCAAGTTTAAAAGTAACACCGCCGAAGATAACGCCTGTCAGCAGGTACTTTCCGATCCTGAGCTTCACGGTAGATTCCATGCCGGTCGGCATCGCACCGTAGATCGTGGATGCGATGGATCCGTCCTTTGAGAGTTTCAGCGCCTCCGGACGGATCGCCAGGACGAAGTCCTCGTTGGTGATCTCCGGCTCTTCCTCCACCGCATAGTCAGACTCGTCGACCTTCGCGATATGGTACTTGAATACCTCATCCTTATTGCTCTTCTCAACGGCCTTCTTATCCTTTAGCATCTCAATCCTCTGAGCTTCCAGATCAGCCGCGTCTTTATCTCTCTTTGCGAACCATGCCGCCATATCGATAGGCTCGTTCGGTCGGAATGTCGCTTCGAGATCATCCAGAATCCTAAAGCTGAAACTTCCATCAGCCTGTTCTTTTCCCTTCGCCTCCACAAAGTTGATGGACGGATTTCCGACGAAGTCCGCTACGAAGAGGTTTGCCGGCCTGTTATATACATCAAGCGGAGCATCATACTGCTGAAGCACACCATTGTTGATCAGACAGATCTTTGTCGCCAGTGTCATGGCCTCCATCTGGTCATGGGTGACATACACAAAGGTACTTCCCGTCTCAACATGAAGTCTCTGCAGCTCATATCTCATCTCGAGACGGAGCTTCGCGTCAAGGTTTGACAGCGGCTCATCCATGAAGAGAACTGCCGGTTCCGGTGCCAGGGTTCTCGCGATGGCAACACGCTGCTGCTGACCGCCGGAGAGCTCTGCCGGGTAACGGTTCATGAACATGCCGATCTTGACGATCCTGGAAACTCTGCGGACGGATTTATCGATCTCTTCCTTCGTGAGTTTTCTGTCTTCTGTCAGAACTTTTCCTCCGGATACGATGGCATATTCCTCATTTAAGGACTGCCCCTTTGACTCATAGGACTTCTTGATTCCGTCAAGCTTCTTTATCAGCTCCTCCGCCTTCGCCTTTGCGGCTGTGTCCGGATCTGCCGCGTCCTGAATCCCGTATCCGTAGAGAATCTTCGCGGTATAAATAGAGAGGATGAATGCGTCGATAAATTTCAGATAGACTTTATCCGTGTCGAGCTTACCTCTCTTATCGCGGCACTCTTCCACTAACTCCTTGATCTTCTTTCCGCTCTTCAGCGCCCGGATCAGCTCCCCCGTCGTCATGGCATCAAAATCGTATTTCGGAAGTTCTTCCTTGATATTGCTTAAACCAAAAGAAATATTCTGGTAAACGGTCATGTTCGGCCACAGCGCGTAGTTCTGGAACAGGAATCCGACCTTACGCTTATTGGCCGGAATGTTGATTCCCGCCTCGCTGTCAAACACAACCTTATCTCCGATCTTGATCTGACCGGTGGTCGGTGTCTCGAGCCCCGCGATCATGCGGAGGATCGTTGTTTTTCCGCATCCGGACGGTCCGAGCAGTGTGATAAAGGAGTTATCCGCGATGTCAAGATCCAGATGATCGACTCCGAAGAATTTTCCCCAGCGTTTTGTTATATTTCTCAATGTGATTTCCGGCATATTAATTTCCTCCTATTCCATCGTCAAGGCTTGCACCTGTCAGCTTATTGACTAACGTATTGAAGATCAGGATCGTAACGATCAGGATCAGGTTGATCGCGCTCGAGAACGCGTACAGACCCATTTCATCGAAATAGTCCAGCGTCGTCGAGAGGATGAAGCCCTGCGTACATAAGAGCAGGAACAGTGACAGTTCACGGAGACATGTCATAAACGGAAGCATGTATCCACTGATGATCGCGGATTTCTGGATCGGAATAATGATCCGGAACATTCTCTTCGTCCATGGAATGTCCTGTATGATCGCCGCTTCCTCGATCTCATTGCTGATCTGCAGCATGGAGTTTAACGCACTCCGGCTCGCAAACGGAATGTACTTGATCGTACCTGCGATGATCAGCAGCGTATATGTATTGAAGAGGTTGATCTTCTCGTTGGAGAACAGGATGAAGAATGCAGCACCGACAGCGATGGAGGGCATCAGATACGGAAGGAAGGCCACGCCGTTTACATAGCTTGCCCAACGGCTTCTGCGGTTCTTCGCGACCGCGTATCCGATCAGGGTACCGATGGTACCTGCGATCAGCGCACAGCAGACAGCAACTAAAAGTGTACCGGCGAACGCATGCCAGATCGTACTGTTATAGAGGATACCGTGCTGTCCGTACATACCGTTCTCGGTGATATTCTCTTTCGTGATCCACCATTTCGTGGTCAGGTTGCTTAAGTCTTTCGTGTAGAGGAAGCTGTAGTCGCCCGGGTTCGGGAGGAACGTCTCAAGGGCGAAGGAAAAGATCGGGAAGATACTTGTGAAGAAGGTCAGAATGATCATCACAACTGCAATCGCGTATTTTCCGACTTTTCCAAGGTTCATCTTCGATAACTGACCGGATTTGCCGGTGACGGTCGTATAGTTCTTCCGGCTCTTTAAGCTCACCTGATTCATCGTGAGGATCGCCACACCGAAGATCATCATGATGATGGCTAAAATACTCGCCTCACCGGTGTACTTGGAGTTTAAGGAAATGTACTTCGTGGAAAGGGAGGTAAGTCCAAGGTAATGCGGTACCGGGTAGCTTCCCATGGCGCTTCCGAATACGAGAAGGATCGTCGAGAGGATCGCCGGTTTTACCATCGGAAGCGTAATGCGAAACATCGTCTTCCATTTCGGTGTATCGAGGATCGTTGCCGCTTCTTCCAGATTTGCGTCCATATTCCGGAAAATTCCGCCGATCAGGATGTAAGCGAATGGCGCGTAGTGAAGTCCCAGAACCACAGAGCTCGGGAATAATCCCAGACACCACCATTTCGGCATGCAGATGCCGGTAAGGGATGCAAGGAGTCCGTTGGATGTACCAACGACTGCGTTGCTGTTAAATACGTTCTGCCATACAACCGCTAACGTCCACTGCGGCATGATGTACGGGAAAATAAAGATGGAGCTTAAATACTTTTTGAATTTCAGGTTCGTTCTTGTTACCAGAAACGCAAAGGTTCCGCCGTAGAGGATAGAGATCGTACAGGTAAAGACTGCTAAGAGGATCGTATTCCACAACGGCTTCCAGAGGTTTGTCTTCGCCAGACGGCTTGTAAAGAGGTCCACATAGTTGATCAGCGTGTAACCGGACGCCTTTCCGGCGAGATGGGCGTCAATGGTTCCCGGATGGATCGTGATCGTATCTTTTACGATGGCGATGATCGGCGCAACAGTGGAGAACGTCAGTACGATGCCGAACAGGAGAAGGATGATGTTCTGCGGTTTTGAAAAATATGTTTTTACACGATTGTATCTGTTCACAGAATTGTCCGCTCCTTTCATTTAAAACATGGATGCCGTTTTTCTCTCACGGCAGATGCCATATGTAACATGAGGGCGCCGCACACATGTACGGCACCCTCGAACTATCTTGTTTCATGCAACTGTTCAATAGGTCTGCGCATTCACTGCGCGGACCGTAAGAACGCGTCGCGCAGTAGGCAAAAATCCCATTGACGAAGTCAATTTGGAATGGATTTTTGCATGTAACTGTGAAGGCACTGAGCAGTTACAGGTTCATTTACTTTGCAGAGTCGCTGTACTTCGTGAGAAGCTCGATCCAGCTGCCGACTGTAAAGGAAACAGATGCACAGTAGTCCGGATCTTCCAGAACTAATTCGCCGTCTGTTGTCCACCAGTCATATCCACGGTCGTCCTTGCACGGGAACTGGTCTTCGCCGGCCTCGTTGTAGCCGCCCTTGCTGTGCTGGTAAGTTTCCTCGATCGCTGCTGCAACTTCCGGGTTAGCGGAGTAGCCGCCCATATCTTTGCCCCATGCGGAGAAGCCGTCCTCTGTACATGTCATGTACTGGATGAATGCGCATGCGGTCCACGGAAGCGGGCTGTTGTTTGTAACGAAGAGATAATGGCAGTAACCGTAACCACCGATGCCTTTGTAGCCATCCTGATAAGCGGCAACCTTAATGTTATTTAAGGAAACGCCTGCGGACTCTTCTACGGAACGAAGTTTGGAATAAACTAATAATCCGGCCTGGTCTGTTGCGGAATCCGTTACAAGTGTGTTGCAGATCGGGCCATCGTCTGTCTGCTCATTGTAGTTCTCAACCCAGAGCTTGATCCATGCGAGGGCATATGCGCCGTTCTCACCAAGTCCAAGATCCTCAGCATCTGTTGCCATCTCGTCGATAACCGGTTTGAAGTATGCCTTCTTTGTGTCATCGAGAGCATCGTAAGCATCTTTTAACCATCCGGCATACTTATCTTCTGTCAGCATATATAAGAAGTTTTTGCCGACGATCTCGGAATCGATATCCATATATAACGGGTGAACGCCCTCTGCCACGAAATCCCAGCAGTTCTTATATTCAGCGCTTCCTGTGCTGTTATACATAAATACTTTGTTTAATGTCTGTAACGGAAGGAATCCTTTATATGCGTCCGGTGTTGTTCCGTTTGCCTCTGCCCACTCTTTCGGGATGTAGGTCTTTAAGATTCCCGGCTGAACCATCTTTGACTCGATCTGGTTGCCATCCTGGATCAGGGTCATCGCGAAGGTTCCTTCTGTCTTTAAGGAGTCTGCGGTCAGCTGCTCAAAGATCTTGTTGTTCTTCGGCTGCTGCCACTCATATTCCATTTTGTAGGACGGATCGATGGACTGCAGGTATTCGATGAATAACGGCAGCGCGCTCTTTCCGCGGCTGGAGTTACCAACACCATAGAAGGTTTTTCCGTTGGACTCTTCGATGGCTTTCTTCGCTAACTCTTCCATGGACATTCCTTCTGCTTCCTTGATGATCTTTTCTACATCAGAAAGATTGGAATCGTCTGTGGACGCAGCTTCTGTTGCCGCCTCGCTTGCCGCCGCTGTGGTCTCACCGCCGGCTGCTGCTGTCGTAGCTGTCGTTCCGCCACCGCCGCATCCCGCGAGGGACATCGCTGCCATGGAAACTGCAAGTGCCAATGACAAAGTACGTTTTCTCATAAAACTTTTCCTCCTTCATTTACTGGGTCATCTTGTTTCTCTCACGACTCATTTTGTACTTTTATTATACCGGCGCGCAGAAATTTTTAACAGTGGACAAAACTGCGATAGTTTGTGGAATCCTGTGAATCTGTATAATTTTGTTCCATATTTCTGATATTTTTGTGCAGTTTCGACATATGTTTTTCTATGGCAGAATTGGAAGCATAGGCATTTTGCTGTATATTTATTTGAGCATCATTTGTCCGCACACATTTTTCCCCATCATGCTGATCTGCAGGATCCCGTCAGTTCCGGACACCGGAGTTCAAAGTCGTCCATGTCTTTCTTATAACTGGTCACGCGTTTATTAGTGTAGCTTATTTATAAATATTAGCACAACTTTTATATATTTTATTAAAAGCCTGTAAAATTCTTTGCGTGAGCCCATTTCCAAAACATTTATTTTTCTTATGTAAATATTGTGCAAATTGAACATTGACAGAAACCGCCATTTAATGGTAACTTTACTGTAAGTTCGCTCAGCGTTTTCATGATACGACAAACGCTGCATAAGAAAATATAATGAAGAGGTGTAGACATGCAGGAATTAAAACCGATCAAAGAAGGAAAAGTACGTGAGATCTACGACAATGGTGACAGCCTTATTATGGTTGCTACCGACCGTATCAGCTGTTTCGACGTGATCCTTCACAATGAGGTTACCTCCAAAGGTGCTGTTCTGACCCAGATGTCCAAATTCTGGTTTGACCTGACAAAAGATATTGTTCCGAACCATATGATCTCCGTCGATACAAAGGATATGCCGGAGTTCTTCCAGCAGAAAAAATTTGAGGGCAAAACCATGATGTGCCGCAAATTACATATGCTCCCGATCGAGTGCATCGTCCGCGGTTATATCACAGGAAGCGGCTGGGCAAGCTACAAGAAAGACGGCACTGTCTGCGGGATCCGTCTTCCGGAAGGATTAAAGGAATCCGACAAACTCCCGGAGCCGATTTATACTCCGTCCACAAAGGCTGAGATCGGCGACCATGATGAGAATATTTCCTTCGAGCAGAGCATCGACCATCTCGAGAAATACTTTCCGGGAAAGGGCCGCGAGTATGCGGAGCTTCTTCGTGACAGCACTATCGCTTTATATAAAAAATGTGCAGAGTACGCCCTCGCAAAGGGAATCATCATCGCCGATACAAAATTCGAATTCGGTCTTGACGAGGAGGGCAACCTCGTGATCGGTGACGAGATGCTCACACCGGACAGCTCCCGCTTCTGGCCGGCAAAAGGCTATGAGCCGGGTCACGGTCAGCCGTCCTTCGACAAGCAGTTCGCCCGCGACTGGCTCACTTCCCATCCGGGCAATGACTGGACACTTCCGCAGGAGATCGTCGATAAGACGATCGCGAAATATCTGGAAGCATATGAGATGATCACCGGGAAAAAATTAGAGGCATAACCCCCACAAACCTCCGTCTCTGAGTTTTTCCATTTAGTTCCTCATTTTTACAGAAAAAGCGTCCGGAATCCATTCCTATGGATCCGAACGCTTTTTTCTGTTGTTCTGTCTTCACCTGCCTGAGGGACACTGCCGCATTCAGGTCCCTGGGATCTTCTTATTTTAAAATATCCTGTCTGCAGATATGGCGGATCTTTTCCGCATCAAGTCCCCGGATCACTTCCACAGCAAGATCTGCTGCCGCTTCAAGATCAGACTTCGCGCAGAAATTATAATGGGTATGAACATACCGGCTCGGGACGCCGAGAACCAGGACCGGAACTGCCTTTGCTGTCAGGCTGATCTTTCCCGCGTTCGTGCTTCCGCCACGGCGGACTGTCTCCTGAAATGGAATTCCGAATTTCTTCGCAAGCTCTTCCGCGTACTCGATAAACACCGGATTGGAAATATAGCTCTTATCCATCCTGCGGATCTGGACACCGCCCCGCATGTGCCCCTGGGTCTGGGCAGCACTGAAATAGAAATCATCTGACGGGGAGCCCTCAAAGACAATCGCCAGGTCCGGACGGACAATCTGGGATGTAACTGTGGCACCTCTTGTTCCAACTTCCTCCTGAGCCGCAAACGCTCCGGTCACCCGTACCGCCAGCTGATCCTTCTCCCCGCACAGACGGGTCATGGTGTCGATAATGCATGCACATCCTGCACGGTTATCAAACGCTTTTCCAAAGCAGAGGTCACGTTCCTCATCGTAGGAAAATGAAACTTCCGGGACTGCCGGATCTCCGATGGAAATGCCGAATACTTCTGTCACTTCTTTCCTGCTCACCGCGCCGACATCCACGATCAGCGTCTCAATACTCAACGACTGGGAGGCCCGCTCTGCCTCATTCATAAAATGAATCGGCTTGGAAGAAATAATTCCCCGTACAAGCTTCCCGCTTCTGGTCCGGATCATCACTGTGTGAGCCGGAAGGTTCGTAAGGATCACGCCGCCGAGCATGAGGATCTCCAGGCTTCCGTTTTCTCTGATGCTCTGTACCATAAATCCACACTCATCCGTATGGGCATCCAGCATCACGACCGGTTTCTCCGGATCCTCACCGGGCATACGCGCATAAAGGTTATTCATCGCGTCATTTTCCAGCTCCAGACCTTTGCAGTACTTCGCAACCGTGCGGATTACATCCTCCTCAAATCCGCTCGGTCCAAACGCATCGCAGATCTCCCCAAACATCTTTACATTCATACTGATTCCTCCTATATTTTCATTTTAATTCTTACCTTTTTCCATTGATGGCCTCCAACGGCTTGTTTTTTCAGGATCCAGATTATTTTTCCTGTATCTCCGATGGAGCAACACCCGCAATTTTTTTAAATGTGTTAGAAAAATACGCAATATCTTTATATCCGACTTTTTCTGCCACTTCATACACCTTGTTCCGGTGGTCCGAAAGCAATTCCACTGCCTTTTTCATCCGGTACCGCGTGAGCCACCCCATCACCGTATATCCCGTCTCTTTCTTGAAGCAGTGGCTCAGGTGGCCTTCGCTGATTCCCACCGCACCCGCGATCTTCGCCACATTGATCGTACTTTCCCCGTAATGAGATGCCATGTAAAGCACCGCATCCCGGACGTATCCGGTAAGGCCCGCGGTATTCTCATCGAATGGCAGGCAGAGCCGGATCACCGCGGCATTGATCTCTGATCCGTCACCTTCCAAAGTGTCCGGATATTGCTCCTTTACCGGTGCCTTATCCGGGACAGATCTGCTCAGACCGGTATCTCTTTGCTTCCCCCGATCTGTCTCGATCCGCTCTTTTGCCCTGAGGATCGCGCTTTCCAGCTCCCCGTCCTCAAAAGGCTTTAACAGATAATCAAATGCGTAAAGCTTCAATGCCTCTCTGGCGTAGGAAAACTCGCTGTACGCGGTCAGAAAGATCACCTGTACCGGATTTTTCTCTTCCCGAAGCTTCTTTAACATCTCAAGACCGTTCATCTTAGGCATCCGGATATCACAGATCATCAGCTCCGGATTCTTTTCATGGACCAGCTCCAGCGCGTCCAACCCGTTTTCCGCCTCACCGACGACCTCGCATCCCAGCGAGGTCCAGTCCGTCTCACCAACAATGCCCATCCGGACGAACCGCTCATCATCTACAACGATCACCTTGATCATAACAGCTCCCCCCTTCCCTTTTTCCATTCCCCATCGGTCATCAGGATCTGTTCTCCATACTGGGCGCAGGCTGTCCGGAGCCATTCACCGGTATTCTTATCGTTACCTTTGTTCCGCCTGCAGGCAGCCGCTCTGCCCTGAGACCGTAGTCTTTTCCATAATGAAGCCGGATGATCGTATCCACATTGTAAAAGCCGATGTGGCCATTCTTCTGTTCCTTGTCCCGGTTTCCGAGCCGTCGGATCACTTCATCGCTGATCCCGCATCCGTCATCTGAAACCTCGATCACAAGCTCCTTCCTTTCCAGATATGCCCTGACAAAAATATGCCCCTCATCCGCATCCGCCAGCCCATGGATCACCGCATTTTCCACGATGGGCTGAACGATGAGCTTTGGAACCAGGATCTCCTCCGTCTCAGGAGCGATCTCATAGCGGAAATCAAACTTTCCGTTAAACCGGATCTTCTGGATCTTTGCATAGCTTTCCACCAGTGTCATCTCTTCCTGCAGCGTGATAAACTGGGCGCTTGAAATACTGGTCCTTAAGATCTTCGCAAGCTTTGCCGCCAGCGTCGCGATCTCCGGAATATGGTTCGCCTTCGCCACCCACTTCATCGTATCAAGGGTATTGTAGAGAAAATGCGGATTTAGCTGGGACTGCATCATGGCGATCTGGGTCTCGTTCAGCTCCTTTTCGCGCCGAACCCGCTCCTCCATGTAGGAGGAGATCCTCTTTGTCATGATATTAAAATTTTCCGCCAGTTCCCCAAACTCGTCCTGACGTTCCATGTCCACATGGGTATCCAGATTTCCCTCCTGAACCTCATCCATGGCATCATGAAGTACATGGATCGGCTTGGAAAGAAAGGAGCTGATCCCGATCGCGACACCAACACTTAAAAGAAAGCTTCCCGCGGCCATGAAAAGAAGAACTGTATACATGGATCTCGTGGTATCACTTGTAAAAACATGGGGACGGATCAGAACGCTGTAAAGCCCTGTATCCCCTAACTTTGAGACGTAGATACTGTTGTTGTTCCAAATCTCCGTCAGAGGTTCCCCCTGTAGAAAACGGCTTCTCAGAACATCTCCGACCGTCTCCCCCGATGCCGTGCCTACGCTGTACACAGTCTCCAGAAATCCATTGAGGATACAGATTCCGTCCTGACCGCTGTATGTACCGGAGAGCGCCTTCGCGAAATGCTCCGCCGTCATTGTGGCCACAAAATATCCGGAACATTCCTCTGAATTTCCGGTCACCGCTCTGGCAAACCGCAGGACCTCATCACCGCCAATCTCCAGATCACTCCGGATGATCAGGTCATTCGGATGGGCATGGGCCTCTCTCAGGATCCCCCAGTATACCGGCAGCGTCTGTCCGTAGGTACGGTTTCCCGTAGAGTACAGGCAGGAGCCATCCGCATTGTAGAGATGAAATCCCGCCATCTCACGACATGCAGCGGTCGCCCCGTACAGACTGCGATACACTTCATTCTTCTTTCCAAAGCTTTCTTTTTTCAGCGCCTCGGCGACCAGCGGATCCGTACACAGTTCCTCCGCCGCGTCATGATAAGCATCGAACAGCGTCATCAGCTGCTGCTCTACCGCACCGGCAAGCTCCATATCCTTTTTCTCAAAATCTCTTCCGACCTTCACCTTAAACATCTGGATCAGAAACACACAGCACACGATCAGTGGAAGAACAGACACAGCGAGAAAACTCACAAGAAGCTCACGCCGGAAAGATCTCTGGATAAAGTTCTTCATGATCCACCTCCGTTTCCTGCCATGAGCGCCGCCCATCTTTCCAAAATGGATTTCTGGTTTTTCACCGCCCATCCAAGATCGAAGTCCATGATCGAACCCTCTTCCTTCTGATCCGGGGTAATATCATCGCGGACCGTCCGTCTGTAAAGCTTCTCGACAGCCAGTCTCTGGACATCAGGACTCACGATAAAATCCACAAAAAGCTTCGCGTTTTCTTCATGCTCTGTCCCCCTGATCACCGCGCATCCGTCTGCCACCGCGCTGGTTCCCTCCCGTGGATAGACGATCGAGATCGCCGCGCCGCGGTCGATATACTTTTTCGCAGTTTCCTCCAAAGTCAGACCAACCAGATATGTTCCCTCTGACACCTCATCGAGCACGGCGCCAGATCCTGCCGCCATCCGGCGGCCGAGCACTCTGGCAAACTGTTCCAGAACCTCGTTTTCACGCATCGGCAGGACCTGGATCATCGTCTCCAACATCGTGCAGCTGCTGCCGGATCTTCCCGGATCCGCAAAGGACACCTTTCCGTCCCAGTTCCCGTCAAACAGATCCTCAAATCCCCGCGGGGCGGAAGCCGCGTCCACCAGCTTATTGTTGTAGATCAGAACAATGGGAAGCTCCGTAAACGGAGTCCAGACATGATCCTCAGTCCGGTATATACTCTCGATATGATCGCTCTGGGTGCTCTCGTATGACACGAAGCAGTCCTTAAAGACCTCATAGCTCTCCACACCTCCGCCGAACATCACGTCACAGGATCCCTTTTCCCCCTCTTCCCGGATCCGCTCCAGAAGCTCCGTCGTTCCCCCGGGAACCACTTCTACCCAGATTCCGGTCCGCTCCTCAAACTCCTTTATGATCGGCGCATAGACCTCCTGCTTGTGGGAAGTATACACCGTAAGCCTCTTCTCCTCACTCACCTTCTCCGGTCCCTGTCCGCTGCTCTCCCCTGCGACACAGCCCGCCGCACTCATCGCCGCAACTGCAATTCCAAGGAATACCGCCCATACGTTTCTCTTTCCCTTCACTCCCCGAAATCCCCCTTTTGATTCCGATCCGATTGAATTTCTATCGATAACCCTTTTCCTGTAATCCCATTCTGTTTCGTCGCTCTTTTCAGTCTATTCTAACATATTTTCCCTGAAGAAACCATAACTTTTATATAATAAAAAAACCGCCGCACCTCCACGATCTCCCCGAAAGGAAATCATGTTCGGTACGGCGGTTTTTCGCCTGACTCCGCGTGAACACTAAGAAACAGGAACGCCTGCCCCTTCTCATTATGAATTATCTTCTTGTCCGCCTTACGGCGCCCAAGAAGCTTCGGACCTCGTCCTTATACTGCCCCGGCAATAGAATTGCTTATGAAAGCAAGCTTTCAACACAATTCTATCACCCGGTCAGTGCAATTCAAAGTTTTATTTACTTTCTCATCTCAAGAACATCTGCAAATGCCTCGATAGCAGTTGCAGCCTGTCCGAAGTCTCTCATCTGCTGGTCAACACCAAGCTTGATGTGCGGGATACCTGCGTTGTCGAGAGCTTTCTTGAGGTACGGATACTCCATCTCCTCCGGATCGCAGAACTGCTGCATGAAGAGTACAAGACCCTGAGCGCCGCTCTTCTTAACCATGTCAGCTACGAACTCACCACGACGGTTCTTGGAAGACTGCGGATCGTAAAGAAGGATATCATAATCCATGTTTGCAAACTGTTTTGCAAGAGCTCTGAGAGCATCCTGCTCGTCCTCCGGAACGTCTGTACGGAAGGAACGGCTCTCATGAGCAACATCATCAGCTGCGATCGCGATGTTGTTGTTCTCGAAGATCTCAAGAAGCTTCGGGTTGTCAACGATGATACCGGATGTAACAACCTTTGTTCCCTTCCAGTCACATACCGGAAGAGCTGCAAGCTCTTTATTCAGCTCTTCGAGTTTCGCTGTATATTCCGGTTTCTCCATGAAGAAGAATGCCTTTAATACTGCGGAACGCTTTGTAGGAGTTACAACGTCGCAGTGCTCGTTAGCGAGTTTTACGAACTCACGGCGGGCTGCACGGCTCTTGTTGTAAACCTTAATTGCGTCAAGGATCGCATCGTTGGTGATCTCGTGGCCACATACTTCCTCGAGATCAGCCTTAACGTTTGCGTACTCCTCCTCACAGAACTTAAGTCCGAACTCTTCGAAACGGTTCTGCGGATGAGCAAGGAAGATAACTTTCATCTTGTCGCCCATAGCAACACGGAAGTTCTGGCTCATCGGACGTAATGTATCACAGATTGTTGGTGTGATGATTCCGTCTAACTGATCCATTGTTCCGTCAAGGAGCATCTCAAGTGCGAGCTGAGCGATTGTGCAGTAGAATGTTGCACAGTACTCTTTTGCACGGCTGATCGTCTTGTTGTTGGAGCCCCAGATTCCCATCGGAACCATGCCTGCAGCATATACAAGCTCTTCCGGAGCGTAGTACGGGAGAACGCCGATGACCTTCTTGCCCTGTGCTTTATATTCAGCAAGCTGCTGTTTCGGAGTTGCAGCTTTTACCTTAAATTCGTCTAATAATGCGTTGATACTCATGGTCTATTTAGCCTCCTTTGCCTGGATGTTTGCTTCCATAGCCTCAACAAGACCCTGTACTCTAGTCTCGTACTGAGCGGCATTGAAGTTACGCGGGTCAGCCTGGTCACCATCGAATCCTGCGCACGGAATACCAAGATCCTTTGTGAAGCGGCGCTGCATCTCTGCCATGTAACCGGACCACGGCTTACAGCTTCTGTTGTAGTGAACGAGAACGCCATCTACCTTGTTGTCACGGCAGATGCCTTCACGCCATGCAACACCCTGCTCGATACATACAGAGTTCGGTGCTTTGTAGTAAGCACGTGCCATCTCATCCAGACCATTATATACGAAACCGAATGCCGGTGCGTATACAACTGCTGTTACGTTGACGCCGTTAGCCTTTAACGGTTTGAACAGTGCCGGAAGCTTCGGCCAGCACGGAATACCCTCGAACATTACACGGTATTTCTCCGGGAACGGAGTTGTTGTCTCGCCCTTAGCGATCGTCTCGTCAAGGTCTTTTGCTAACTGCTCAAATGCCGCAGCAGCCTCAACTCTTGCACGTGCGGTTACAACGTCAGCCATATGGTTGAACAGGTCGAAACCACTGTACGGAGCCGGTTTATACTGTAAGTAATCACAGACTTTTAACCATGCCTTTGCTGTACGGTTTGCGTTCTCACATGCATGCTCGAACTTCTTCTCGTCGAACTTCTTGCCTGTGAGTTCCTCTAACTGTTTGATTGCCTTATCAAACTGTCCACGAACATAGCGAACATTCTGATCAGCAACTTCTACAGTGTTGTTGTACGGGATATCGATCATGATAAGCGGAACATTGCACATACGGGCGATGTTCTCATACCACTTTGTCATACAGTTACAGATGTTGTTGCAGCAGAGAACGAAATCCGGCTGCGGGATCTGCATCTGACGGATCGGGGAGATCGCTGCAATACGGCGCTCTTTATCCGGTCCATCCGGAAGCTTTTCAAGCTCAAGAAGGTTTACAAGCTCAAGATACGGAGTCTGAGTCTTCGGATCTTTTTTCGGCTTGCCTGTTGCCTCATCGATCACTATGTTTCCGTCTGCGTCCTTTAACGGCTTACCTGTGCTCGGGTCGATGATGTACTCACCTGTCTCCGGGTCAAACTTACGCGCTACACGGACACCGGCTGCGTAAGCAAGGCTGATACGTGCGTATCCGCAGATATCGTTGTCGTAACCAAGATCCTCAGCTGCCTGACACATAAGCTCACCGTAACGGTTTGCTGCGATACCAGCTGCCTGGTTCTCCGGGTACATAACGTTTAAATCAAATGCTGCTGCGAGCTCGCACGGGAATTTGGAAGAAGACCAACCAACTAACTCGCCTCTCTTTTTGGCTTCGCGCGCGTCTTTATGAACGTCATCTACGACTTTACGCAGCGCAAGAACACCAGGGCTAACCTGCTTTGCCATAATAAATATCCTCCATTTCTTATCAAACATGGCTGCTTATGTTATTTACAGCCATAGATCTGCATAAACTAATAATGATTATGCGCGGCGGCTTGCTGCCTGATATGCATATAAAGCTGCACCAAGCGCACCGTTATACTGTGTCAGAGGAGATCTGTGGATCTCACAACCAAGCTCATTCTGAAGAGCCTTGACTACACCCTCGTTCTGAGCAACTCCGCCAGTCATAACGAGTGCCGGAACAACTCCGATCCTATGGGCGAGTCCAGTGACACGGTGAGCCACGGAGCGGTGGATACCCGCGATAATATCGCACTTATCGGTTCCCATCGACAGCTGGCTGATAACCTCACTCTCCGCAAACACGGTACATGTGGAGCTGATCTCCACTCTCTTCTTGGACAGGGAATCAAGATGTCCCAGATCCTGGACCTTAACCTCAAGAACGCCTGCCATAACATCCAGAAATCTTCCGGTTCCGGCAGCACACTTATCGTTCATCTGGAAATTGGTCATTGCACCGTTATCAATATGAAGGACCTTAACGTCCTGACCGCCGATATCAATGACGGTATGAACGTCAGGGAACAGGAAGTAAGCTCCCCTTGCGTGGCAGGATAACTCACTCATCTGTTTGTCTGCAAAATTCATTAAGGAATTACGGCCATAACCTGTTGCCAGGGTAAAAGCCACATCCTCTTTTTTCATGCCTGCGTTTTCCAGCACTGCGTCGATCGCGCGCTGGGGGCCGCTGGTACCTGCACCTACATCGATCAGGGATTTCGCTACGATCTCCTGGCCATCCTTAAGCATAATGCATTTGGAAGCCGTGGATCCAACGTCAATTCCCAGGGTGTAAATTGCACTCATAATAACCTCCGGGTATACTGAAAATGTAAAATGAAACTGGCTTTGTTATACCAGTATATCCAGGCCAGAGAAAGACTCCCCCGGCCTGGATACATATCATTTTACTCTATCCTTCAGTCAAAATCAAGCCTTGTGAGCGTCATTCCACTCGCGAATTGCACGCGGTGTTACCATCTGGTGCATCGGGCAGATAGACTTCGGATTCTGGTAAGCAGCCTCTGTAAATGCCTGAATGTACGGACGGATATCTGTCATGTCAACGATCTCATCTACCATACCAACCTTAGCGCAGTATGCCGGACGGGACTTATCATGATACAGCTGGATCATATCGTTCATCTTCTTGATGATCGGAGCAAGATCCTCTCCTGCCTTGCTTGCCTTAACAAGCTTTCTGGAGTACATAGCGTTTGCAGCGGTTTCACCCGGCATTACATAGTACTCACATGCAGCTGTACCAAGGGAGTATACGTTTGTATTGTTACCCTGCGGTCCACCAAGTACATAGTGAGCAGCAGCGCTTGCTTTACGAAGAGTAATTTCGAGAGACGGAAGCTTGGAGTTCTCGATGGAGTAGATCAGGGACTGACCTAAACCAAGTAATTCAGCCTTCTCTGCTTCGTCGCCTACATCGATACCTGTTGTATCCTGTAACCAGATCAGCGGAATACGGTCACGGGCACATAAGGTTACGAACTCGTTCATCTTGATGAGACCCTGACGGTACAGCTTTCCGCCGATACCAACGGAGTTCTGCTTGTACTCCGGATAATTCATAAGAAGACCCTGAGTATTCGCGATCACACCAACTAAAAGTCCGTTAACCTTTGCAAGACCTGTTACCATCTCCGGACCATAGCCCTTCTTGTACTCATATAACTGAGAACCATCGAAGAGACGGCCGATTACGTCGTAAATGTCATACGGACGTTTTCCGTTCATCGGGATGATGCTGTAAAGATCTTCTGCCGGAAGACTCGGTCTCTGCGGATCATCAACACGGAAGAACTCGAGGTTGTATGCCGGAAGGTAGCTGATGTACTTCTTGATGCCCTCGATTACGCCGTAGTCGTTCTCGTAAACCTCACGGAAGAATCCTGTCTCGTCATAGTGGATCGGAACGGAGCCCGGAGCCGGAACGTGCTTCTTGCTGTTCTCGATCTGGGCAGCAACGATCTGCTCAGCAGCTTCCTCGTCGATATATCCCTTCGGGTTCATACCGGAAAGAATACCAGCACCGCCGACTGCCATGTTAGCCTGGCTGTGTGCGATCAGGATTGTCGGGGAAATGCTGTGGTATCCGCCGCCGGCCGGGTTTGTACCGTAGATACCTACGATTACCGGAATGCCTAACTGGTTTAACTCTGCGTTACGGAAGAACGGAGTACCGCCGCCGCGTCTGTTCGGGTAAACCTGATCCTGATACGGGAAGTCTACGCCTGCGCAGTTTAATAAGTAGATTAACGGAAGATTTAACATCTTAGCAGCATCGGAGCAGCGGATCAGGTTCTCTGCCTGGCCCGGTTCCCATGTACCAGCCATCTTCTTGTTATCAGAAGCGATGATGTAAACCCATTTGCCGTTTACACATCCGAGACCGTTGATGATGTTTGTGGAACCCATCTTATTGTCGTTCGGGTTGAAAAGGCTGTTTAACGGGCAGAATGTTCCCTCATCTACAAGAGCGTTGATACGCTGCATTGCGGATAACTGGCCACGCTCGTTTAACTTCTCTTCTGTTGTGATGCCGGCAGCAAGGATCTCAGTAACTTTGTCGTGGATCTGCTTCTCGATCTCTTTGATCTCTGTCTCGTTTTCCGCATTCGGATTAACTAATGCCTTACCAACGGTAGGCATGTTCTGGAAATATTTCGGCATGGAAAAGTAGCCCATGTTCTTCCTCCTTATATACGCGATCGCTGCGGTCAGCGGATTTTGCCAGCCGCTGACCGCGGCATTTATGATTTCACTTTAAATCAGTTTCGATTACTTTGTTTCCTTCGGAACTTTGATGAATGCCTGACCTGGGTCGATCTCTTCACGAATTACGCGGATGATCTCCGGATCCGGACCTTCCATAAGCTGAGCTCTTGTGGTATCGATCTCGAAACCTGTGTTCTCCTGAACCATTTCCGGAGAGGAGAATGGATAGTAGTAAGCAAGGTACATTCTCTTGGTCTCTTCGTCGAACTTCATGATACCAAGATCTGTAACTACCATCTGCGGTCCACGGTTGCCCGGAAGACCTGCTCTCTCACGTCCGCCAGGGCCGTCCATCCAGCCACAGCTTGTGATGTAGTCAACATGCTCCATGAATCTTCTCTTCTGGTGCTGCATCATGATGATTGTGTTACAGAATGTAGCGATACCGTTAGCTCCGCCGGAACCTGTGAAACGTGTTGTCGGCTGAACATAGTCGCCTTTACCGAAGATACATGTGGAGTTTACGTTACCATACGGGTCGATCTGAGCGCCGCCGATGAAAGCGATCATACGGTCAGCGTCATGAAGCCACTCATTCGCCTCGAAGCCTACGAAACGAACGTTCGGCCACTGTACTGCACAGTGAGCCATGAAACGGTTATCACCTACGGAACGCGGTACCTCTACCGGTGAGCAGTCCATAAGTCCGCTCTCTACGATCGGGTGGCAGCTCGGGCAAACCACACGCTTCGCAAGGGAAGCACCGATTAACGGAAGACCAGTACCAACGATAACGATCTGGTTTTCTTTAATATTTTTTGCGATGGCATAAGCCTGCATTTCCTGCTTTGTATACTTTGTATAATCAGCCATTTTAGATTTTCCCTCCCTCAATTAATGTCTGGTAGAATAGCCAAGATGCGGCTCATTCTTAAGGTTCATGAGGCGAGCGCCGCCAAGGACATTAAGAAGATCATCCTGATCCTTGCAGCCGTATACGTATTTCTGGAGGTAATCCTTGAAGGTCTCCGGAATCTTTGTGCCGTTAGCAGCATCCTCTGCAGCCTGTTTTGCAACTTCTGCAGCCTTTGCAAGCTTCTCGTCTTCCGGTTTCGCAGCAGCAGCCTTCTCAGCCTTTGCAGCAGCCTTTGCGAGCTGTGCCTTTGCATCTTCAGCGTCAAGGTACTTGGAAGCCTTATCGTACTCCTTAAGTCCCTTATCATCATCATCATAGTAGCCATAGCACTGTGCCGGCCATGCACCGTACGGAGTACGAACGACAGCGTCTACGCACTCGCCGAAGATTCTTGTCTTTGTAGGATCACGGCGGATATATTCATCACTTACGATCTCCTCGCAGGTAACGATCGTACGCTTTGCAGCGATTGCGATATCAACATCGTGGAACTCATCACCCTCGATGATGCAGGTTCCATCCGGAGATGCCTGCTGTACATGGATGATCGCGCAGTCAAGCTTCGGAACCGGAACAGCAAGAAGCTTCTCGCCCGGCTCAAACGGGTTCTCGATATCTACGCACTTTAAGTTGTCAACGCCTTCCATTGTTTTTCTCTTCTCTTCGCTGATACCCCAGAATTTAACAAGACCGGAGCCCTGCATCATTCTTACCGGGAGGTACGGAAGACCAAGGGAAGCTGCGTGAAGCTGTAACATAAGAACGTCCTGGGAGTAGTCCTCATATGTAAGCTCACCTTTCTCGATTGCAGCACGGAAACGACGTGCAACATTTGTATAACCAGAGTTTGCTGTGTAGCAGTTGATGTAAGCTCTTACACGACCCTCACCGATTAAGGAGTCCCAGTCTCCGCCTGCCGGACCGGACCAGCCTACAAAACCAGTTTTACCCTGACGAAGGATCTCGTAAACAGCAGCGTACGGTTTACGGTTTGTTGTAAATCCGCCGAGGCAGAGTACATCGTTATCATGTACGTACTTCTCTACGGCATCGTGTAATGACATAACTTTATTAGCCACAATAAAGCCTCCTTTATTTATATTTGCAGTTAAAAGGCCTGCCTGTTCTCCTCAGACAGGCCTGAACTGCTTTTAATTCCTGTAAAAATATACCACGTTACGGAATGAATTTCAACTTCTGGTTCCGTTTCGAAGGGGTTCGATCAGGCCTTGAACATCAGCATGAAGTAACCGGCTGCTACTGCAGAACCGATAACACCTGCCACGTTCGGACCCATAGCGTGCATCAGAAGGAAGTTGGTCGGATTTTCCTTAGCACCAACAGTCTGGGATACACGAGCTGCCATCGGAACGGCAGATACACCTGCAGAACCGATCAGTGGGTTGATCTTGCCGCCTGTGATCGCACACAGGACTTTACCAAGCAGGATACCTCCGACTGTCGCAAACGCGAAAGCAAGAAGACCCATTGCAATGATAGCCAGTGTCTGGACACGGAGGAAGATCTCTCCGTTTGCTGTAGCGCCTACGGTTGTGCCGAGCATGATCGTAACGATGTTGCAGAGTGCGTTCTGTGCGGTATCGGAAAGTCTTCCGGTAACACCGGACTCACGGAACAGGTTACCGAGCATCAGCATACCAAGAAGCGGTGCTACGGACGGAAGAAGCAGGGAGCAGAACAGAACAACGAATACCGGGAATACAACCTTCTCGACTTTGCTGACTTTTCTTAACTGCTTCATAACGATCTGACGCTCTTTCTTTGTTGTAAGAAGCTTCATGATCGGCGGCTGGATCAGCGGGATCAGAGCCATGTAGGAATACGCGGCTACGGCGATCGGAGCTACAAGATCCGGAGCCAGATTATTTGCGATATAGATCGCGGTCGGGCCATCAGCACCGCCGATGATACCGATCGCTGCACACTCACCCGGTGTGAAAAGTCCGGTTGCATTTGCGAGTGTAAATGCAACATAGATACCGAACTGGGCGGCTGCACCGAGAAGAAGGCTGACCGGGTTCGCGATCAACGGACCGAAGTCTGTCATCGCGCCGACTGCCATGAAGATCAGGCACGGGAATAAGCTGGACTTAACGCCCATGTACATAATTCTTAACACACCGGACTGATACCAGTGATCTGCCTCATTCATAAGACCTGCAAGCGGAAGGTTCGCAAGGAACATACCGAATGCGATCGGGAGCAGAAGGAGCGGCTCAAACTGCTTCTTGATTGCAAGATATAATAAAACGAAGGATACAAGGAGCATTACGCACTGCTGCCAGGTGATTGCGGCGAAACCTGACTGGGCGAGCAGCTCCGCGAAAACTGAAAGTATATTCACGTGTGGCACCTCCTGCTTAGTTTAAGGTAACCAGAACTGCACCTGTCTCAACGGAATCGCCTGTGCTTACGTTGATGGATGCAACAGTTCCTGCTGCCGGAGCTACGATCTCTGTCTCCATCTTCATTGCTTCCATAACGATTACACACTGACCATAACCAACTGCGTCACCAACTTTAACTTTGATGTCAAGGATCTTACCTGGCATCGGGGATGTGATGGTTACGCCGCCTGCTGCCGGTGCTGCTGCTGGAGCCGGAGCTGCTGCCGGTGCTGGAGCTGCTGCTGGAGCCGGTGCTGCTGCGCCTGCAAATCCTTCTTCTACGGTTACCTGATATGCTGTACCATTTACGGTGATAGTATAATTCTTCATTTTAAATTCCTCCAGATTTTATCGATGATTATTTACGTGTAATGGAGCGGATATTTACGCTGTCTGCCGGTACGCCGGTTGCTGCTGCGATCGCTGCAGTGATAACTGCTACCAGTTCTCCATCGTTTGCCGCATTGCCTGCTGCTGGTGCTGCGGTACGTGCCGGCGCTGCTGCCGGTGCTGCAGTCTGTACAGGTGCCGGTGCTGCTGCCGGTGCCTCTGCTCCTGCTTTTTTAGCCTTTACATTTGCCTCAATCTCGTTAACCTTCTTGAAGCTGCTGATAATTAAGCTGATGAAAATCAGTACCAGGAATACGGTACCCATACCCATCAGGGTATTTAATGCTGC
>OGYN01001218.1_pt1 | contig 21519 bp, 20 predicted proteins | sample 1576551 | NCBI WGS metagenome assembly OGYN01 (sample SAMEA3541589, study PRJEB24748) | human gut metagenome | biome: human gut; feature: human-associated habitat; material: faeces | place: China | collected 2012 | reverse complement strand
TTCCAGATCCTGTCCGGTAAGATTCCGAAACGTATAATCCAAAAGTCCGCTTGTCGAGGAACCTGCCTTCCAGTTCTGCGGATGCCGGAGATTTTCCAGCAGATATTCTTCCCTGATTCCCCGCACCAGATAGCAGGGAAACTCCTCCTGCATTTCGCGAAGCACTCTCATCATCCGTTGCGGAAAAGGCCCGTCTGTTACAAAATCTCCCAGCCCGATGATACCGTCGATCTCCTGACTGCGAAGAAATGCCAGCACCTTTGCGAGCGCATAATAATTCCCGTGAAGATCACTGATTACTGCTAATTTCATGTGTCGTCCTTTCTGTGATATTGAGTCAAAAGGTGTTTTGTCCCAACATCTCTCTATATCAAAATTATAAAATGCGAGATACTGTTTCGATTTTATCAGATGGAGAGAAAGAACGCAATTTAAAAACCTGCTGACAGAAAAAGCATGTTATGATAAGATCAAAGGCAGAGAGTTTCGAATATCTTTACTGTCGGAGGGAATGTATGATTAATCGGGAAGACATGCTGGAGCTGACGAGGAGGATGACGCCGGCGCGGACTTCGTTTGTGCGGATGGCGGGTTGCTATACGGATTCGGGTGGGGAGTATGACGGCAGTTTCAACATTCATTTTCTGAAACTGTCCGGTTCGGAAAAGGCCAGGAATCTGGCGATTGCCAAGAAAATTCCGTTTGCGGAATCGAATGAGAAGCTGCGGGAATACCGTTTTCCGGAAACATCCCAGGGGCCGGGCAGTATCTGGCAGATGCTGATGGCGCTGCGGGAATGCGGACTGAAGAACGATGCGCTGTTGGAAACGTTCTATGATATCCTGATCGAAGGATTGCAGATTCACGGGGCTTATGCCATTTACATGTTTTATGACCGGTATGATATTCCTGCAAAGGCTTCCGATAAAGAGCGCCTGGGGGAATCCGAGGAGATGTTCCCCTATCTGATCTGCGCTGTCTGCCCGCTGGTTGGAGAATACGAGCCGGGAAATCCTATCTGTGGATTCCTGTTCCCTGCCTTTGTGGACCGGAGCGGAGATCTGGAACGGGTTGATATTTATGCAGAGCGTGCAGCGTGGGGCGATCAGATGGCCAGCATTCTTGGCGCAAAGGGCAGAAAATTCAGATGCGGTCTGTAAAAGAAAAAATCAAAATTGACGGATCAAACCAGGTGCTGATGTGCCTGGCAGTAAAAAAACTTCCCGGCGAACCTGCATATATCGTTCGCCAAGGGAAGTTTTTTAGATACGGGAGCAGCAGAAGTGCATATTTACTGTGCCATCCCCGCTCCATTCTGTGTAGTTGCTCCGTTTTCCTGCGGATTCTGCGTCTCATTGTCGCCGCCGCTTACCACATCGTCCACCGCGCGGCCGACATCCTCAACGCCCTCACCGACACCACGGGTCACATCTTCAGCGGCGTCGCCGACATCATCTCCAAGGGTATTTCTATCCCCGGTATTTGTACCGTTCGTACCGTTGGCATTCCCATCGGTGCCCTCCGTCACATCATTTACATTGTCGTTTGACGGCATCTCTGTCGTATGGACATCGTTTCTGTTATCCGTCTGTCCCATGTCGCTCTCCGTGTTGGTATTGCCATTTCCGGTGTCATTCGTGGTGTTGTTTCCACAGGCCGTCATCCCGGCCAGTAATACCGCCAATGCCAGCGTCATATACACTCTTCTGATTTTTCTCATCTTCAAAATCTCCTTTCCCTAACAGTGTCTGGACAGTTGCTAGTATTTGAAAAATGCCGGAAAATATACGGAAAAAAGAGGCTTTTGGAAATCTTGACAAAGGAAGAAAAAAACACTAAAACAAAAAGTACGAAAACGGACTAAAAACGAAAACAGGATATATCGAAATGGAAGTCAATCCGGCAAACCGGCGGGAAAAAATCATCAGTCTGACTGAAACGGGAAAACAGTATGCGAGAGAGCTGGTTCTTCCGCTGTTTCAGTCCGAGGAGGAAGCTGCGGCGCAGTTTACGGAGCAGGAGATGACAGAAGCAATCCGGATGCAGGAAAAATTTGCCGACGCACTGGCAAAGAGTATGGAGGAAAAGGTATCCATAGTTCACAATCTGTCCGCTTCGTGATATGATAACAGCAGAATTCGAAAAGGAGAGAAAGAGAATGAAAGAAGAACTGAAGAAATCCCTTCGCACCTACGGCGCCCTGCTGCTGCTCGGTGTGACCGGCGTTCCGCTCGGTGCGGCAGTCGGTCTGATTGAGGCGCTGTTCTGCCGTCTGCTTTTGAAAGTCACGGCTATTCGCGTGGCACATCTTTTCTGGTGTCTGCCGTTTCTCGCTATGGCAGGTCTTGTGATCGTGGCAGTCAATCAGAAATTCGGTGGCAGGGGAAAAGGAGGCATGAGTCTGATTTTTGATGTAGCGTATGAGGAGGAGACAGAGCTTCCGCTTTGCATGATTCCGCTGGCAATGCTCTCAACGGCGTTGACGCATCTGTTCGGTGGAAGTGCCGGCAGGGAGGGTGTTGCCGTTCAGATCGGTGCTGTGTTTTCCTATTTTGCCGGTAAAAAATTACCGTTTAAAAACGCGCCCGGTATCTTTCTGGTAACCGGTATGGCTGCCGGCTTTGCGGGCATGTTCGGAACGCCGATTGCAGCTGTGATCTTTGCAGTAGAAGTGCTCGCTGCAGGTGAAATGCGGTACGAGGCACTGCTTCCGGCGTTTACCGCATCTTTCTCTGCGAGCGCTGTAGCTTCCCTGCTTGGAATCCGCAAAGAAAATCTGGCTGTCCACATCAGCGAAAGCCTGACACCGTTCCTGCTGGTGCGTCTGATTACACTTGGTATTATTTTTGGAATCACAGGCGGCCTCTTCGCCTGGTGCTTAAAGCACACGAAAAAATATCTCGGCGAAAAAATCAAAAATCCGCTGGTGCGTGTTTTCTCCATCGGTGTTATCCTTAGCATTCTGTTCCTGCTTCTGTACCGCGGACGGTATTGCGGCTTTGGAACGAATCTGGTGGAAGCGGTATTTCATGGGGAAAAGGTATATGCATATGACTGGGCGCTGAAATTTATCCTGACAATTCTGACGCTGTCCGCCGGGTTTCAGGGCGGCGAGGTAACACCGCTGTTTACCATCGGAGCAACCCTGGGAGCAGTCCTTGGCAATCTGTTCGGTATTCCGGTGGAGCTTTCCGCGGCGCTTGGCTATGCGGCGGTTTTCGGCGGCGGAACCAATACCTTACTGGCGGCTATTTTCATCGGCGGCGAGATTTTTGGCTACGATTATCTGCCATATTTCTTTATTGTCTGCACCGCGGCCTACGTATTCAACCGCAACAGCTCGATCTATTCCCGCCAGAAACTGACGAAATACAGCTGCTGATAACAGAAACGTCACAAAGTTATCACACACCGTTACGTGTTACAGTTCACTGGTGCCCAGCGAACTGTAACATTCGCAACCCTCATTTAAAGTTTTGCTTCGCAAAAGGAGGGTTGCTCACACCTGAAACATGTTCTTACGCAGCGAAACAGCAAGTGTTTCACTGCTGAGTGAACAGTAACGGTTACGTTACGATACGGGTTGACGCGTTTCCGGGAATGAGGTTATACTAGAGGTATCATATACGAAAAAGGAGTAACGAATTATGAAAGGTATCGTACTTGCCGGAGGTTCCGGCACACGTCTTTATCCGTTAACTATGGTAACATCGAAACAGCTTCTCCCGATCTATGACAAGCCGATGGTCTATTATCCGCTGAGCGTGCTGTTGATGGAACAGGGCGGAATCTATGCCATGGTGAACCTTCGAGGTGGCGGCGAATACGGCGAGGAATGGCACCGGGCCGGCATGCTCGCCAACAAGCAGAACGTGTTCGACGACTTTATCGCCGCCTGTCAGCGCCCGCTACGCCGCAGTATTCGCGTCAATACGCTGAAGATTAGCGTCGATGATTTCCTCTCTCTGGTTGCCCCCTACGGCTGGCAGCTCGCGCCGGTGCCCTGGTGCGCAGAGGGATTCTGGATCGAGCGAGAGGATGACGACGCGCTGCCGCTGGGCAGTACCGCCGAACATCTCAGCGGGCTGTTCTATATTCAGGAAGCCAGTTCGATGCTGCCGGTCGCCGCCCTGTTCGCCGATAACCGGCAGCCCGAACGGGTGATGGACGTTGCCGCCGCCCCGGGATCGAAAACCACCCAAATTGCAGCCCGAATGGGCAACGCGGGCGGCATTCTCGCCAATGAATTCTCCGCCAGCCGGGTGAAGGTGCTGCATGCCAACATCAGCCGCTGCGGCATCAGCAACGTCGCTCTGACCCACTTCGACGGCCGGGTTTTTGGCGCGGCCTTGCCCGAAACCTTCGATGCCATCCTGCTTGACGCCCCCTGCTCCGGCGAAGGGGTTGTACGTAAAGACGCCGACGCGCTGAAAAACTGGTCGCCGGAGAGCAACCTCGACATCGCCGCCACTCAGCGCGAGCTTATCGACAGCGCCTTCCATGCTCTGCGCCCTGGCGGGACGCTGGTGTATTCCACCTGCACCCTGAATCGTGAAGAAAATCAATCGGTCATTGAGTGGCTGCTGTCCCGCTATCCGCAGGCGGTTGAGATCCTGCCGCTGGGAGAGTTGTTTCCCGGCGCAGCCGACGCCTTAACCGCGGAAGGTTTTCTGCACGTTTTTCCGCAAATTTACGATTGCGAAGGCTTCTTTGTCGCGAGGTTGCGCAAAACTGCGGCGATCGATCCGCTCCCGGCGCCAGGCTATAAGGTCGGTAAATTCCCGTTTACGTCGCTGAAGGACCGGGAGGCCGCCGCGGTAACTGCCGCCGCCAGGGCTGTTGGCCTGGAGTGGGACGCAGGCCATACGCTGTGGCAGCGGGATAAAGAGCTGTGGCTGTTTCCGCTGGCTTTGGAGCCCCTGTTCGGCAAGGTGCGCTTTTCTCGCATCGGCGTGCGCCTGGCGGAGCTGCACAATAAGGGGTACCGCTGGCAGCATGAGGCGGTTATCGCCTTTGCCGCGCCGCAGCGGGCCTTCGAGCTGTCGCAGGAGGAAGCGGAGGAATGGTATCGCGGGCGCGACGTCTATCCGCAAACCGCGCCTGGGCAGGATGAAACCATTGTGACCTTCCAGGGCGTCCCGCTGGGCCTGGCGAAGCGCGTCGGCTCCCGACTGAAGAACAGCTATCCGCGCGAACTGGTGCGCGATGGAAAACTTTTTGCCGGCAAGGTGTGAGGCCGCGCAAAAAATGCGCACTTTTTGACTGGCGCTTTTCGCCCCATTGACTACGCTGAAAAATAACGGCCATAACTGGTCGTACCACAACTCAGCTGAAAAATGGGGTGAAGCGATGAGTAAAACCAATGTCCGCATCGGCGCGTTCGAAATAGACGATGCCGAACTGCACGGTGAGCATCAGGGTGAGCGAACGTTAAGCATACCCTGCAAATCCGATCCAGACTTATGTATGCAGCTTGACGCCTGGGATGCCGACACCAGCGTGCCCGCGATTCTCAATGGCGAACATTCCGTTCTCTACCGTAAACATTACGACCGCCAGTCCGATGCCTGGGTCATGCGCCTTGCCTGACACCAATGAACCCGTCGCCTGAGACGGGTTATTTATTTCCCCGTCTCGCCGTCATCCCCTACACTAAATAATATGTGAACCCGAGCATGAGGCCAGGATGTTTGCCTTAGTGTTGTTTATTTGCTATCTGGATGGCGGCTGCGAGGACATTGTGGTTGACGTCTACCGCGAGGAAACGCAGTGCTTAGTGGCGATGGAGGATCAGCGGATCCGCCACGGTGGCTGCTACCCGATAGAAGATTTTATTGATGGCTTCTGGCAACCCGCCAGCGAATACAGCGACTTTTAGCCTGCCGACTGCAGCGCCACCAGCGTCAGCGTCCCACCAAACACAGCGCCCGTATCAATATAGTGTTGATTATCGTGGTCATAACGCGCCTGAAGCGGCGTATGGCCAAACCAGAAATGGTCTGCGCCGGCAATAGCGCCATGGCGCCCCGCCAGGTGTTCACTCAGACGATGGCGGCTCCATAGTACCCGTTGGGGATCCACCGGCTGCTGCCAGCGATAGACCGGCGCCGGGTAATCGGCGTGGGCGATCACATGCCGCGCTTTCCCGCATTCCACTTCAATAATCAACGGTAGCCGCCGACAGTGCGCCAGCAGCCGATCGACGTCGGCCCGCTGCCGCGCATCGCCCTTGACGTACCAGTCGCCACCGTTCATCTGCCAGAGCCGCATATCTCCGCTCTCCAGCGCCTCCAGCGCCATCTGCTCATGATTCCCCCGAACGGTCCTGAACCAGCGACAGCGCAACAGGCCAAGACAATCGGCGCTCTGCGGCCCGCGATCGATCAGATCGCCCACCGAGATCAGCAGATCGGCCCAGGGATCAAAACGCAGCTGACGCAGGCGATTCATCAGCAGCGCAAAGCAGCCATGCAGATCGCCCATCAGCCAGATATTACGCCAGTCGCTGCCGTTAATACGTTGATACATATAATTACCTCTCAGCGGTAATTATAGGTAATTCCAGCAAAGGTCCACGGAATTTAATTTACACCTCAATCAATTTTAAACAGACGGCAAATATAGTCCGCCAGAGGATTAAGCTTGTCAGTGGCTCGCTTTAAAATAGGGGGAAATCACAACGAGGTGTTTATCGTGACAGACAATAGCCTGCATTCATCCGGCGTGCTAGCGCCGCGCTCGCATCTTATTGCCGATCTGGTGATGGGCAGATTGACACCTGCCCCCATCTGGCGGCAAAAAAATTACCGCTTTAAGTTTTTGCTGCGCACGGCCTTATTTTATAACGCCACCAGAGCGATGCTGGAAGCGCTCAGCGCTCGGGATGATTTTAATCAGCTGCTGGCCGCGCAGGCTACGCTGCCGGGCAAAGTACACCGTCAATATCTGACCCGCGATCTCAACGCCTGGCAGCGGGCGGTGGCGGTAATCAACCATTATCGCTATATCGACACCCTACGCGGATCGCGGCTGGCGCACGCTATGACCGCGGTGTCTGAGGTCCCGCTGCTGACGTTAAACGGAAAAGAGGACCGCCGGTTTACTCTTTATGCCTCCTCGGCAGGCAAAGCCGAACGTGAGGGTGAAACCACTCTGTGGCTGCGCGACAGCGACCACACCCTGCTGGCCAGCGCCACCTTCAGCGTAACCCGTGATCACGATGCCTGGCAGCTGGTTATCGGCGGTCTGCAGGGGCCGCGACGTCACGTTTCTCATGAGGTGATTAAGCAGGCGACTCGCGCCTGCTACGGCCTGTTTCCGAAGCGCCTGCTGCTGGAGTTTATCTGGCAACTGGCCGCGCGCAGCCAAATCGCGGCTATTTACGGCGTCAGCGATAACGGTCACGTGTTCCGCGCCCTGCGCTATCGCCTGAGCAAAGGCCGCCATTTCCACGCCAGCTACGACGAGTTCTGGCAGTCTATCGACGGCCACCCGGAAAGCCCCTGGCGCTGGCGGCTACCGCTATGTCTGGAAAGAAAATCGCTGGAGAGTATCGCCAGTAAAAAACGGGCTGAATATCGGCGGCGATTCCAGCTGCTGGATCAGCTGACGGAGCAGGTGGCAATATTGACGCAGCGGCATGCCGGTGACTAAATTGCGCTGTAGGTGAAGCCGAATTACAACATGGCGTTTGCTTATTATGTCAATATTTCGCTACTATCAGGGTCCCCGAAGGCCACCGGATAGTCGCTTGCATAATGAGTAAAACCGAAATTTTTCTGCTGATTATTCTGGCGGTCATTCTGCTCGGGAGCATATGGTTTATTTTCAGCGATGAAATTTGGCTATTGCTCTGCTATCTGGAAAGTCAGATATACCCTACATTCAGCGTTCCGCAATAATATTTTCCGCCCGCAAAAGTGCTCGTGCTTATTATTTATGCCACCTCGTCAGCCGGCGAGGTGTAATCGCATGAATTGCCAAATCGTTTAGATTTTGCTTATTTTATTTATCATACAAATATGTATACTAGCAGGCTTCCGATGTTGGCCCGCCAGTTAACCTGCACGCCGGGCCTGTTTAGGTGCAGGTTTTTTCTTTTCTCCGCCCTCGTTTACGGTTCCACCGTTGCCACCTCCCCTTCCACAGGATGCGATTTATGTGTAAATGAATTGTGTATGCTAAAAACGGTGTGCTATAACGGGACATCCAGAGGCCAGCGGGTGTTTGACTGACAGGATGTCGCTGGCTCTTGGGAAAGAAGACAGATAAAGATAAAAAGAGACCGAATACGATTCCTGTTTATGGTTTAAATGTATTTTATCCTTTTGTGTCAATAGGTTACCGCAATAAAATCATCAAAAAACGGTTCCCAACACTTACCAATAGCCTCCTTCAAGATCAAACCGTTACCATCTTATTAGTGGTGGTCGACGGGAAACTTTCGTGTCCAATTCCCGCCATATTCAGTTGACTATGAATCCCCTCCTTTTGATTTTGCGAGCAGCTATCCAGATCGCAAACTCGCCGGTTTACCTCATCGCAATAACAGCGCATCATTAGCACGCTAGTTAATCATGTAATTTTCGGTGCGCACCACTCTTTCATGGTTAAACCGCCAGGCTATCGCTTCGCACATCACAAATGACATGCGTCACGACGGCGATGGCAGTCACGCCGTTAAATTTATTTTAATGGATGGGAGAGAATCTATTATCGCAACAGCCAGAAGGCCCCATCCAATACCAAATAAATTAGTCAACATTGCCACGGTGATCAGTTTAATAAATAACAAGAGGGACCATTTCGACTTTTTAAAGCTAATCCTCATAAACATCTTCTGTCACCACGCCGGGAAAGAGGAAAGAAATGCGCCGTATGGCGCATTAATGTCAAGGCTTGTAGTAAACAGGACGGACACCAGAGTTAGATTGACCAACTGAAGTACGTCCACGGTTAGCGAGTAGCGCGTTGATACCGCCGCCTGTACCGTTCGAATATGCACCGCCCCGCAGTGTCATCACCTCGCCTCCTTTTGAGTACGACAGCGAATCATCGGAAACCAGGCCCGCCAGCGGGAACAGCATCAGTCTGCGCAGCACTCTTAGCGCCGCTTCTGCTACCGGCGTAGCACCCGGATTTCGGGCGCTCGTAAACAGCGTATTCTCACCATAAACTAGTGTGTAATTCCCTGTTCCCGATATGTCGATCCGCACGGAGTTGGTCGTGGTCGGCACCCAGGAATCTGTCCCGGCGGTCCCCGTGCCAGTTGGTATCAGCAGTGAACCATCAACACCGCTTACCGCCTTCCACGCAGTTGACGACAGGGAATGGTCAGTAGAGCCCATCGCCGCATTGTTATTCGTCATAATCTGCAGCTCACCACCACAGAATCGGACTCCCGTCACCTGCTCCCAAACGTTGCCGGCTAAATCTGCAATGCCTGCATAGTCACGGTTGTGCCGCCAGCTGACAGGACCGGAACCTGTTAGCGTAAGGCCGGTCCCTGACTCTGCCCCGGCCGTCATGCCATCAACCCGCCGCCCCTTTTCACTGATATTGTCAGATGACAGCCCCCATTTTGTATTGCCGCGCGGGGAATGGCCCTGGGAATAGCATAGTAATGCGATTGCAGCCCACTCAGCGTTAGTCATGGCGTGCCAGCCAGGACCTGCAGCCCGCGCCAGGCTGATGCCGTCATTGTATGGAACGGATACAGCTGGAGCTCGGTCAGGCAGTGACAGTAACTGACCATTTACAATGCTCCCTGGATATGTCCCAACGAATATCTGGTCAATCTCGACGCCATTCACAATAAATGCCGGATGCGTTCCCGAACCCAGCGATGCATCAATCGTGCTGACGTCAAATTTGGGAATAATATTCACAAACGACGGGTCACCGGCGCTGGTATAAAGTACAGTCTGCGCACCGCCGGAGGCAGCTTCAACGGCGCGACGTAATGAATCCTGAATTAAAATAGTCATTTTTTTATTCCACAATATTAGAGGTTGTGACGTACGGGGCCGCTGAGCTGCTGATGTTCAGCGCACCTTTTGTTTTCGCACGGGTATCCAGTTTCATATAACGATTGACGCGGATATTCCGGCCCTCCAGGGTTATATCGACACTGTAATTTTTTGATGCACACTCAATGATGTTATTAATACTGATGTTGCTGACATTACCTGCCTTATAGCGGGAAGCATCACCAAACCCGGCATACGATTTCAGGATTGCATTAACCTCATCCCAGCCGCGACCGGGTGTCATGTAGTTAACGCTGCTTATGCCGCTGATTGTCACGTTGTAGATTTTAAACTGCGTGGTCAGAATGGTGCTGACCTGCTCATTACCCGTAAGACCGATATTCGTAGCAGTGATATCGTGAATGTCGTTGCTGGTTCCCACGGCCTCATTTCCCGCCCACCCGTACCAGAAGGGACAGGTTGGGTAAATCCACTGGCGTATTGAACCTTCCGTCGGGACATTGGCGGTACTGTATACCAGGGAATCATCGCTGTTCACCATTGCCAAACAGTCATCACGTGCATAGCCGAAAATTTGGCGTACCCGCATATGGCTGGCACCGTTGGTGAAATGAATCCCGTCGCCGTTTTTGTTCGGCTGCCACAGGTCAATATCATGGATATAACCATTTTTAGAACCATACCCAAAATCAGTCCCCCAGTTTTTTACGTTCTGGAGTTTGAATCCGCCGATTTCAAAATTCTGCGTACCGTAATAAATCAGCCCCGTACCTCGCCAGCCATATTCGTCGCCTATCCAGTAGCGTGGCCCGGCACCTGCAGGAATATCAGCATAGTACGCTACGTCCGCGCCGCTTAGTTTCGGGTAGCCTGTGCCAATCAGACGGACGTTGTCCGTGATTTCCAGGTCCAGGCACAGACCAAACGGGTCGTCAGGATTGACAATAACCCCTGCAGCACGAAACAGGTTGTCATGCACGCCGTCCTGCAATTTAATCTCAACACCGTCCAGAACAACCCAGACATTGCTGCGATGAATAACCGCTTCGGAGATGAGGAACTGCTTTTTGACATAGTCAGATGACAGTATTAACCAGCCACCTCCGGCATCATGCACCCAGTCCATTGCATTCTGGATCCACTCAATATCTGTATCGCCGCTGAAATCCTGCAGCCAATACTCATTCGGGTATTCCAGTCCGAGGCGCTCGCGCTCTGACGACAGCAACTTATGTAGCTCGTCCTTGTAAACATAGTTGTAATAAACAATCGATACAGCAGACCAGTTCGGCGTTCTGTCGGTGATTATCTGCTGCGCCCAGTACGCGGCATTTTCAGGAATAATCACATAGCCCGAACTGGAGAAAACCGGACGATATGCGATCAGTTTTTTGTCAGCATCAAAGAACACAACATTGTACAGGCTGCTGCTCTGCCCCGGCGATGAGGCTACAGGCAGACCACTGAACAGGAGCCTGCCGCCGGTGCAGGAATACAGCCCGGTGGAATAGTTAACGATCCCGTCCTGTGTGATTGAGCTGGCGTTAATGTTGCCGTTGTCCAGACGGACCGGGATTAAATCCGCCTTCGTCAGTTTAATAACCGCATCCGCTGCCCGGCCACGGAAGCGGTGGTCAATCGTCAGGGCCGCACCAGTCACATCAGCAGAAGAAGATGCGCTCTGGTCCAGCGTGTTCGCGACAACAAAGCCGTCCTGCGAAATTTCGCACTGGTAATGCCGTGCCTGATACCCCGCATATGACGCGCACATGATCCCCAGCGGACCCACATATGCTCCGGATGCATCGTACAGCGCAGCTGCGTGACCTGCGGTTGCCGATGTGGTGTACACCGTGAGGCGAACAACGTCCCCCTTGCGAACTGGGATCATCCCAGTCCTGCGGTAGCGTGTATCGGTGCCAAACGACCCATTGGATGCGCTGACCGTGCCGGGAACTGAAAATGCCGCATATCCATACTGTGACGCGCCGTCAGGGGTTATGACCTTGGACGCCAGCGTGTTCAGCATTTCAGTGCAAATCTGGACTGATGAGACCAGCCTGGATAATCCGCTGGCATTTTGCTGGTTTCCCACTGACAGATTATTAATTGACTCAGCCAGCACGTTAAATCCGGTCATCAGATTCTGCACTGTATCGCTGCTTTCAATACCTGAACCAGAGCTTGTGCCGCCCTCCGCCATAACGTGCAGCGCCGTCATTAAACGCTGGACGGTATCTGACATGAGTTCAATCGCGGCCCCGGATGGCATCTTCCGTCCGGTAGCAGTCAGGGTGCCACCATTGTTGATGTACTCATCGGCCAGAGAGCTTCCGTCCTGACTGCGGACATAAGTTGTTGAACCTGAGGGAATATTCGCGATGTCTGCCTGAGCATCAGCAAGCGTCATATACTGACGACTGAGAGGGATCAGGTTCTGCCGGGTTTCCTCAACGACTTTATCCCCTTCCGCCTTAATCCCGTCTACGGTGTAGTGCTCAACACCGAGGCGATCGGTGTATTTCAGGTCGGTACTGGTGACAACTTTATCCAGCATGGCGCCGGCATAAACTGCGTCCCGGATATCCGTGCTCGGAGCAGCGTTATCAGTGGGAGTTGGTAACGGTACTTCTGCCATTGTGCATGTCGCCCTATAAAAGGCGCACGAAGCCCTCAGATATTAACCTGATGGTGTGCGCGAAGGTTGGTAATTACTGCTGTGTGTTACGGATAAATTGAGTCTGAATACTCAGTGAGTGAGAGGGTTTGAGTATCGTCGCCGTTGGGTTTGGCGCTATCGACGCGCCAGATTGTGGAGTTCAGTTCCGAGTCGGTAGCGATGAAATACCGGCTGGGGTTTTGCACATTTTCGCGGTCATAAATGTTCAGATCGAAGGTATCGGCTGCAGCCTGGAATGCTTTGGGCTTGCCGCTTACCGGATAGGCCCGCCAGCGCCCGCGGTAATTGCCGAGGCTGTCGGTCATCACCACCCACATATCCCCAAGAGAAAAGTCTATACGCTCTGAGGTCGCAAACACGTCTCCGGATCGCCCGGTGATATAACCAGTTTGCTGCGCGTTGTCGTACATGTCCGGACACTGAACCACCGTGCCGCGCACCACCTGCGTCGACTCCAGCACTTTCACTGTCATGGTCAGGCGTGAGTAAAGGATTTTCCTCGCCTCAAGCCAGGCCCGATCGGTTGCCTGAGTGGCGTTGCGGCAGCCGTCCAGGCTGATCTGCATCGCGTTAACGGTAGCGTCCTCAACCTCGGTGATGCCGCTGCTGTCGATCTGCAGGTAGATGTAAGCCTTCTTGTTCGTCAGCGGGTCGACGTAATCCAGCGCCACGCCGTCGTAACCACCGGGGAGAGACATTTGCCAGGCGACTTTGTACTCGTCCCAGAACATGTTTGAGCGCGCAAAAACCGCATCGGGATTTGTCACTTTCTCATCACGCCAGAACGTCAGCACATCGCCGATGTTATTACCGTCAACGCGGGCCACATTGGCGATCGTCGCTATGCGCTCACCAAGAGGCTGCTTCTCATCCGAGAAGGTGTAATCGAAATACCCAAGCTGAGCATCCGGCAGCGAATCGGCAATGGCATAAAGAGCGGCGACGTCAATGCTGGCCACGTCCTGCTTACCCACAACCACCCATTCGTGAAGGATAGCGTCAGCAAACGAGCGACTCGGCCGCAGCGTGTAATCGACCGCGCCGGTCGTCCGGTCGTAGCTGATGGTATGCCGCTGCGCCAGCATGTTGTACTTCTGCTCACGGTTGCTGTTGCTATCGTTCGCCCCCTTAATCGTGATTCGGGCAATCGTGTCTTCCGGATACACGACGTTTTCGCGCACGTTCACTGCGTGGATCGCCATCAGCGTCACGACGTTGGCGTCATTGCTGTTGTCGAGGCGCTCGATGGTCACCGCATAGCGCCCAGCCCCGGCAGCCGGGACAAACTTGTGCGTTGTGCGGAAATACCGGGTCGTCACCTGGAAGTCGTTATCGAAGAAATAATCGTGCTGCTCTGACGTACCTGGCACCTGATTGTTATCATCATCGACCTGCCAGAACTTGATCCGGTATTGCGTTGTGCCGGCCGTCGCACCGAGCTGAACCAGCACATGCACCCAGACCTGAGTGGAGACGATCGGCGACACTGACGGTCCGATAACCAGAGGGGTCTGGTCATTCAGCGTGAACAGTGTCGGGTTGATAACCGCATTGCCAGGCAGAGACGTAATTTCTCCCGACAATTCGCCGATATAGAATGTCGTGTAAGAAAGCGTATCGTCGCCGATAAAGCTCTCCGAGGAGATGATATTCCCGGCACCGGTGACATTCCGCGTGACGCTTGTGCCGCCATCGTTCCAGGTGGCATTGATGACGAATGAAACTGGATGCGGCACTGCCAGCGCAGCGAAGTAGGCAAAGTTGTCATCGTTCGACAGCACGACAGCCTTTAGCTGATTACTCTCGATCGCCACCGATGTCGGCGCCGTCGTGGTCGCGGTCTGAGCCGGGAAGTCCTGGGATTCGTTTAACCCGGGGACAGTTTCGTTATCGACGTCATCGAACTGATACCCCACCTCAATCGTGCCGATCACGTCACCCGGGTTATAAATCGCAGAACTGGCGCCAGCCAGGCTGCCGAGGTTCGATTCCGAGTAGCGGATCGAGGAGATGGTGTACCGGCCGTAACCGACCTCAAACCATTCCGTAAGCTGTTTGTTGTTGTCGACAAACTCGAACAGCGCCTCCTGAATCAGGTCAGGAAAGACGCGGCACTGGCCGTAAATATTGGGGCGCCCCTTGTAGAGTCGCGCGCGGTTCGTCTGGCCGGTTAAGTCATTATTCGGCGATTCTCCCGTCGCCACCGATACCGAAGCGCTCGGCTTATTTGACAGGCCGAACACCTTCAGCGCGCCGGAGAGAATTTTAGTGACCGGGCGCAGTATCGTGGTGATGAGTTTGCCAACCCCGCCCTCTGGCTGGTCGAACACAGCCACCACGTCGCCAGATCGCAGTGGCCGGCTGATGTCGTAATCGTCCGGCAGTGCTCTGCCATTCAGTTTCACGATAACATCGCGGTGCAGCTGCAGGGAATCCAGCAGGCTCACCAGTGTGGTGCCGACATCTACCGTCCCCCGCTGCAGCGGCGCGCCAGGCAGCCTCTGTAACTCATATCGAACCATGAATCATGTACTCCACGCGGCTGTAAACCTTCAGTAATGCCAGCGGGCTATCGCAGCGCACAAAACCAAACTCCCCGCGGGCGTGCAGGCATTTCACCGGGCTGATCATCACACCGATATGCGCCGGCACATCACCGCGGTAAAAAACGGCGATGCAGCCGGTGACCGCCACAGGAACACGCCGCCAGTGGGTGCGCTCCTGTTCGTAGCAGGTGATGAACTCTGCGCCCGATTCGTAGCCAGCGATGTGATGTAGCTCCATGCCGAGCACATGCCGGTAATAGAGAACCACCAGGCCCCAGCAGTCCATCTGCTCAAAACTGCAGGCGCGGTTAGCCCAGGGCTTGCCGTTAACAAGCCCGATAAAGTCGCTCTGTGTCATACGGTGATCAGCCCGGGATAGTCTTTCGTGGTGTAAATGATGGAGTTGGCCAGCGTCAGCGGATTGGTCTTGCCAGCGGTCACGGTGACGTTGCTGGCATCGGCTGAAATGTCGTTCACGTAAAGCGTCCAATCTTTCAGGGATGATGCATCACCGATCGCATTCCACTGCTGATACAGGCACTTTATCGGCGTCATGCGGGCGGCCCCGCGCCAGCTTTTCAGTGTCTGCCGGACATGCTCCGTCGCGGCGACAAAAGTGATCGTCATTGATATGACCGCCGTTCCGTCCTGCGCTGGCTCGGTCACGCTGAACCGCGCAGGCTCGAACGAGTTACCGCCAAACGTCGCCGGACGAAACAGGTTATTTACCACCCGGTAATAACCAAACGCAGGGTGATAAAACTCCACCGTCTGTTTGATGTCGCTTGCCGGCCGCCGCTCCTTCCACTCTCTCAATGTCGGCATCAGTCAGCCCTCGGCATAACTTCGGTGATCAGGTAATCCAGCCAGTATCCGTAGCCAGGCTGGGCCTCAACAATCCAGTCGTCGTAGTCCTCAGTAATGTCCTCGATACCGTTGCTGATGACCGTTGCGGTCCAGGTGACAATGTTGCCGTTTTTGCTGGTCTGCACCGGCATGTCGACGAAATGCAGAGTCTGCTGCTGAACGCCCTGCGTATCACCCAGGTCGATCGGCATCTGGAACCAGTTACGCCCGCGGTCGCAGTACGTCGGCGAGCGCAGCCATGACTTAAATCGTTCAGCCTGGGCAAGCGTGAATATCCACTGCAGCGTCCATGTCGCCTTAAGGTCTGTGGTGATCGGCGTGATTATCAATGGACCGACTGCCGTCTGCGTCGTCTGCCAGGCTGTATCCTGCGTCATGTTCTGATCGGCACGCTGGGGCAGTGGCAGGAACGGAGGGTATTTAACTGTTGCCACGTTTCCTCCGGGCATTAAAAAACCCGCCGGAGCGGGTTTGGTTTAGTAAGCACCTTGCGCTTTTCTTCCGAGGCCATAAGCGCTTTGAATTGCAGAGGACATTGGTCCATTGCGATCAACATCGGTAAGAAAAGCTTCCACTGTCACAACACCGCCTTCCTGGCTGGCCAGCGCCTGGAATGAATGCTGTCCGCCACTGGTCTGGTCATAAAACTGGATGTTTACCTGGACCTGGCCGCCATTCATATCCTTATTGCTGATGACCTTCCCGTTATCGCCGGGGATCATGTACTGCTTGCCGGTGCTGGCTTGGTAAATCTCTGGCTTGCCTTTCTCGCCGACCTGATACAGGCCGCCGGCTGATACCGGGCCGCCATTGTAGCGAGCACCAGATACAGTGCTTAGAGCCATTGATGTTGCCAGCCCAGAACCATAGGCCACGGCCCCCACTTTTGCGGCTGCACCACCTGTCGCCACGGAGGCGGCATAGGCTGCCGGTGTCCATGCGTTGGTTAACAGGGATGCCTGTAGCAATCCGTTAGCAGTTGATGCCGCACCGATTGTCTGTCCGATGATAAAGTTTTTTAGCATCTCAACGCCGACCTGAACAATGCTGTTGATCACGCTGTTCAGGATGGTATTGCCGAGTGACTGCATCGCCTCCTGTGCTGACATTGTGCCGGTTAGCAGGCCGGTGATTGCATTGGAGGCATTCCCGCTAAAGGCGTCAACCGCACTCGTCAGCATGTTATAGCCGAGGCTTTGCTGGCTGAGGATTTCCCATTGAGCTGCGATCCGCTGCTGCTCATACTGCCGGTCAGCGGCATTTTTCAGCGCTAATGCATTCTCATGAGCGAGAACCCCTTGCTGCTCGAACTGCTGAATCAGCGCCAACTCCTGCGCGTGCTGGTTGGCCAACTGCTGCACCGGGTCAACTTCAGCAAGTGCCTGCCGAGTGGGATTAACCACCTGCTGTGAGCGTATTTTGGCAAGGTTGGCCTGATGCTGCTGCTCCATCTGCTCAGTGGCTGCGTTGTACTCCTGCAGATCAATCTTCCCGGCGTTCAGCGCCGCTTTCAGGTTCTGCATGGATTCAGCGTAGGATTTATTCTCAGCCTGTTCAGGAATGGCATTAAGCGCCTCTGTTACCCCCTTCGCCGCTGCGGCTGCATCCCATGCGGCTGCTGCGTATTTGCCTGCTTCATGGATTTGAGCCTGAGTAGCCGATTTACCGAGAGACTGCTGTGCACGCAATATCGCCTGCTCACGGCTCAATTCCTGAGTTGAGTCCGCTGCAAGCTCAGACTGCTGGCGAAGGTTTTCGAGTTTTTGAGCTATAGACTCAGCGGTGGAAGCAGACTGCTTCCCGGCTTTGTCGCTTTCCTTCCTGGCCTCCGTAACCCGGTAGGTTTCGGCGTATTCGTCCTGCAGCGCTTTTATTCGCTTAGGATCGGTCACACCAGCATCAGCTGCATCATATTGGGCCTGAAGCCTGGCTCGCGCCTCGCCTTCAAGTTTGGCCAATGCAAGCCGGCGTTCAGAGTTTTGAACCAGCTTCTTGGTTGCGGCGTCATCGCCTTTGGTCGGAGGCGCATTAAACTGGTTGCTTCCGGCGTCCTTCTGAGCCTTTGCTCGAATGTGGGCTATTTCCCCCTCGATCTGCTTCAGTTGCACTGCTGCCTGCGCCCTTCTGGCCTGAAAAACTGAGTCAGTTTCATACCATCTCTGGCCGTCTTTCAGCTCATTGTTCAGATCCTGCTGGAGCTTGATCAGCTTCGGCATTCTTGAAGAATCGCCGACATTGTTGTTGTAGTAATTGAGGTTATCCGCGACGCTCTGCATCAATCCTGCAAGGGTCGTAGTCAGGCCTATTGCCTGGTTCAGGTCGTTAATGGCATTTTTGAAGGCCACATCGAGGCTGTTCTTTGCGCGATCAATGCTGACCGGCATTTTATCGAACTCTTCATTGACCGACTGCGACTGACGTTGAATGGCGTTCAGAGCATCCTGAGCCGTCAGTTTACCTTCCAGCATTCTCTTGCGAAGATCGCCGAAGGGTATACCTAGCCCCGCTGCAATCTGGCGAGCAAGTTCAGGCATCTGCTCAAGAATAGAGTTGAACTCGTCAGCACGAACGATACCACCAGAAATAGACTGGCCAAACTGTCGCAATGCGTTTGCCATTTCCTCAGTAGAGGACCCACCGATCGTGCCAATTTTTTGCAGTGTCGATGTCAACATGAGAATTTGCGAGTTAGTGGCGCCAGTTTCCTTTAACGCTGTCGTCAGTGATTCCCATAACCTCTCAGTTTCTGACAGGCTATTACCTGTTTGAGCCGCGATTGCAGACAGGGAGGCAAGTGTTTCTTTGGCCACGTCAATGCTGGGGCTTAGTCTGGCTATCCTCGCCTGGAGCGTAACCATCTCGTCGCCGATGGCGATAAGCTTCTTCGCTGCATCAATGGTGAAAGCAGCTGCAATGGCAACGCCAACTTTATTTAAAGCACCTTCAAACCGCCCGGCAGATCGTGACGATTGCTCAAACTTGGCGTCCATTTGGTCAAGACGCTTATTAACCTGCTGCTGCGCTTGGATCAGGCCGGATACGTTAGCCTCAATGTCATAATAAATTTCACCTGCTTTTTCTGCCATCGCATACTCCGGGCATAAAAAAAACCGCCGGAGCGGGTTTGGTTATTTACAGGCCCGTTGGCCTATATAATACGCAATTGAATTATCAACTATTGGTGACATGCCTTCGTCAGGCTTGGATGCTTTCATCTGTTCCAGCGTATCACCATCACCAAGATACTTAACTGTCCATGATGTGCAGTCATACAGGCGCTGTGAGTAAGATGTCCCTGACGGCCCCTCTCTCATGGTCGTGATGGTCGCCATGGAGCCATTTAAGCTTTTATCTATGATGGTGTATTTGGCTTTCGAATCGGTCGGGATGGAAATTGTAGTGGCTGAAGCAGCGCCAAAAGAAACCGTTAACATCAACACTAAAGCTAATTTTTTCATGTAATTACCCTATTTTAAAACCCATAAACTTACTTCCTGTCAGTTGGGATAGTTCAATTTCCCCGCCTCCCCAACCTTCTTCACGCATCTTTCGGTTCAATTGTTCTTCACGCTTAATATTCTTACACTTTCGAAGCAAGACGCCGAGTTGATAGTAACCATGGTGACTAGGCCGGTAAAAGGTTTTAGGGTATGGATAATCGCCTACCACTTGCTCATATTCATAAATTTGATAAAGCGCCTTGGCTATCAACGCATCCATGGCAATATCAGAAATGCAAATCATGTATTCACAAGCGCTAATTGCAATAGACAAATGTTTCTGATCTGCGCGCAGTCGGTAGTGCTTTTTTATAGCCTCAGATAGTTGAAAATGAAGATCTACCACTTCTAAAAAGTTCTTTTTTAGCACCCACGACCTGAACCATTCGACTTTATCTCGAGAGAATCCATCAAGGCTCATATCCCTATCCCCATCCGTAAATGATGCGGCAATCGTAGCAGAGGGGAAGCGATACGACAAAACCCGCCGCAGCGCTACTTGGTAACCAACGCGATGAACAAAGGCACCAGTATTGCCGATACCAAAAGGCCAACCAGCCACTTCTGATTTTCGTCCATTTTGTCAACAATCCTGTTTTCCATGGACTTCATGTCAGACCGAATGCCACGCAAATCAGCTCTTGTATCGCTAATTAGCTTCTCCTGGTTTTCAGCAACCGTCTCAATACGGGTAAGCCTGTCATGCATGTCACCACCTCCGCCACCACCACCGCGACCATTGAATCTTGGGTAGTCAGCCATATATGAAACATCAGGATCCCTTTCTCTACTTGGCATCGTTATCACCATCCTCAATCCATTTTAATACTGGCCAAACAGCGACATGATGCGTAAATCCACAGTTTCGGCAAATGATCCGATACTGGTAGTGCATGAGAGAAAACCTAGGACCACCCGCATCTAACTTTATGTAATCGACAAAAGATCGTGACGACGCACCGTCAGGCCCTGACTGATGCACATTGCATTGAGGGATGCCAATATCCTCACTTCCGCACAAAAGGCACCTGAACACCTCTATGCCCCGCTTGAATAAAAATTCAGAAAGTAAGTCCGGAGTTACCTTCTCTAAGCGTCTTTGAAGCGTCAGTTCTAATTCTCTTTGTCTTGATTTTTCATCGTCCACGCCAGATCACCAATAATTAATACCTCTAGGCAATCTAGCATGCTGCGAGTTTTCCCATGAACTGATCTTATATCCAGAGAGAACGACAAAACCCGCAGCAGTTCACTTAAAAAGGGCTAAACAATGCCGGGCAAGTACAGCTGAACTTCATCGGCAGCACGATCACGCGCGGCATGGAGTAATCGCTTACGTCCGCCGACTCCCCATTTCGCCATCTGGCTAGCACACTGGCTAATCGCTTTGGTTTCAGTGTTGATGATATGGTCGATTTTGTTCAGGCGGGACATTGCTCCAATGCCCATACGAACAACCGTCCGAAATACCTCATACACCTCGATTTCGAACTCGGGCTTAATCCACGCTGCATAGCGAATGGCAAGCAGCTCCACTCCCCAGACACCAGGCTCATCCCCACCTTTAACTACCTTAAGTGGTTGAATTTGTTCCAAAGCACTTTTTTGGGCTTTGGACTGCAATGCTTTGATGAATCTTTTAACCTGAGCGCTGCGGAGGAATTTACTGGGCCTCTGCGACTCAGTTGCCTCCCCTTTTGCTACTGCCGCAGCATGAAGATCGTTGAAGTTATAGCGCCCATCGCCATCGACACGAACGGAGACGCCGTTCACTGATACGGTTGGATATTTCATCGTATTTACCTTTCTGTGGTGCGAGCCTGTTCGCGTAGACATGGGCAGCCAAGAGCGGAACGATGAAATCCACCGCCCAGTCTCAGACTCACACTACGGAAAGCTCTTGCTGAAAGAAGCGCACGCGAATGCGCGATTTGTTG
>OGYN01001171.1_pt1 | contig 22017 bp, 22 predicted proteins | sample 1576551 | NCBI WGS metagenome assembly OGYN01 (sample SAMEA3541589, study PRJEB24748) | human gut metagenome | biome: human gut; feature: human-associated habitat; material: faeces | place: China | collected 2012 | reverse complement strand
CGAAAATCAAAACCGGAACGGCATCATTCATAAATGCTGTCGTCAAAGAAGGTTCTCCAACCAAAGAGATGGCAGGAAGCGAACCTTGCAGGTGATCAGCCAACACTGTACCCATCTCTGCATCAATCTGCATCAACCGATCAATCTGAACTGCATAAATTTTACGCTTCAGTTTGAACTCCTTCATCAACTCGCCGACGATATGTTCAGAGTCTGATGCAGAACCACCATTACCAGCAACCAATAACTTGCGACCAGCCGAATAAGCTTCCTCCAGGATTTGATAAGCTTTTAATATATCTTCTTTACAACTATCCAACTGGGGATAACGTTGCACCAAAGTTTCAATATGATTGTTCATATATGAATTCTTCTATTAAACATTAACATTTAACACTCAACATTCGAACATCGTCTGTTGGATAAATTTTCCATCCATGAGCACCACCATCAGAGAACTGGAATGGCATAACAAAGCCATTGAGCTTCTTCAAAGCCTCTTCCACTTCCTTCTTACGGGTAGGCTCCACCACGAACATGATGAAACCGCCACCTCCGGCACCGGAAACTTTTCCAGCCATAGCACCAGCTGCCATCGCAACATCCATAGCCTCCTGAATGATAGGATTGGTGATGTTATTTGCCATCTTCTTCTTGTTTTCCCAACCTTCACGGAGAATATCAGCAAAACCATCGATATCACCCTTCAAGATAGCAAGTTTCATATCCTTAGCACTCTGCTTAATCTTGTGCATAGCTTCCACAGCATCATTATCACCATGAGAAGTATTCTTCTTTTGCTCCTCAATGATAGCAGCACTACTACGGCTCTTGCCTGTAAAGTAAAGAAGCATGCTTGCCTCCAACTCATCGATAATCCATCGCTTAATCTTCAAAGGATTTACGATGACAATATCATTCTGCAAGAACTCCATATAGTTGAAGCCACCGAAAGCTGCAGCATACTGATCCTGCTTACCACCAGACAATCCCAAATCCTTACGCTCTATCTCATAAGCTAGTCTGGAAATCTCATAATCACCTAATGGCAAACCAAGCCACTCTACAAATGCTTTCAGAATACAAACCACCATGGTAGATGAAGTTCCTAAACCAGAACCAGCTGGAGCGTCATTGTAAGTGGTAATTCTGAAAGACTTGGCACCCACGCCAAAGTCCTTCACCACACGGTTATACACTCCCTTGACAAGACTTGCCTCACCATCAATCTCCAGACTCTCAGCCATGGGATAGCTCTTGTTACAATGCGCATCAAAAGCGTTGATGGTGATGAGGTCATCATCCGTCTCCTCAATGGTACAATATGCATACAAATTGATTGTTGCATTCAATATCAACCCCCCGTATATATCGCTGTATGGCGACACATCGGAGCCACCTCCTGCCAAGCCAAGGCGGAGGGGGGCTTTACTACGTATAATCATTTTCATTTATTTCTTTTTCTATTTTACAATCGGTGTAAGTCAAATATCTTTTTTCTACAAACTATTATTATCAATTTACCACTCCATATTCGTAGGAAAGACAGAATGACACAAATGATAGCTATTTTCTAATTCTCTATACATGTACGCAGGAACTTAAAAAATAAAATTATATATCTTATAGTATCTATATAGAGTTGCGAAAGTTGCGTTATCAGTGTCATTCTGTCATAAATCACTGAGTTTTGAAATAATCCGCTGAGATAAATTTACAAACAACTGATTAACGTATGGGAAATAATATCAACGGCATTTCTACCGATACTCGCACCGCCGTTCAGAATCTTACGTTGAAGTTTCATCAGGAACAGTTAGTCCTCGACCTTACCAGTACTCTCGCTTTGTCGCAAACAACAGTGCTATTAGATGGAACATCATCAACAACAATTGCTCCTGCTCCTATTTTCACATGGTCTCCAATATGTACACCACCAATAATAATAGCACCAGCACCCACATATACATAATTGCCCAATGTGGGTGCACCACCATGCCCAGCACCAATGGTCACATTATGAAGTACCATACAATGATTCCCCAATTGTGCAGCACAATTGAACACGGTACCAATACCATGCATGAATACAAATCCTCTCCCTATACTTTCTGTATGAGGCAACTCGCAATTTACCCCCCCCGTCACGAAATGCCCCATAAATCCTAGTCTCATCTTAAACTGAGAAACGAACTCTGGTTGAAGAGCCAACAAACGCAATAAGGAATAGTTGAGATGGTGCACATCTATATAATCCCGATATAGTGCCCATGCCTCAATATCAGAATTGATGATTGCTTTATTTTTTGATGTAGAATACAATAACCACAAATACAGCAGATAAGGTATTTTCATCAAAATCTTTATGTTCGTTGTTATAGGCAAAGACTTCATGATTCTCTTATTATTTTCAACAATTTATTGCAAAAGTCATCATAAGTACGACCCTTAGAATATCTTTTCATATTATCACACATCTTATGATACTGCGAGTCGGACAAAGACATCAAATACAGCATCTTATTGCGCATATCCTCCACGTCACCTGCCTTATAGACTGTCCCTATACCAAGAGATTCCACATCAATTCCCATATTAGTATCATCACTAATCAAAACAGGCTTATGCAAGATTACAGCATCCACAAAAGTGGTCAATCCACTCAACACATGTCTATTCTTTACCTCACGAGGAACAATAGGTATTACGATGAACTTGCTTTGTATGTAATAGTGGAAGACATCCATATATCCCGTAGAATTCTTTTGTGAATCAGAACCAGACAAAACAGTCACCTTACTTTTGTCGTACTCCGTATCATTTACAGCAGAGATAATCATAGTATGTGCATCTAACTGATTAGCAGCCAGAATCATACATCGATGATCACGACCAGACTTTCCTGCACTAATAAAATCATATTTAAGTTTCTTTGTTGGCGCAGTCTGCAAGCAACGTTGAGCAAAAGTAGCATCACCACCCCATGTTATGTCTTCCGTATCAGATAAGTTTCCATAAAATCTTCTAACTACAGGAGAGATAAACAGAATCTTAGTATATCCTTTAGAGAATACTATAGGCTTACCACCATGATGATGTATCTTAAACAATTTACGTTTACCAGAACGCAATAAGTTGAATAAGGCAAAGCCAGCAGTCAACTCACCACATGCAGAATAGACAACTGGAAAACGGAAATACCTGATAGCCAAATACAGACATTTGTATATTGTATTGATATAAAACACACCCTTAAAAGAATAAGGAATTAGATTGCCAGGTACCTTGGCACACGTCACCTCATAATGTTCCGACAATTTATTGCTCCCCCACAAATGATTCATCGGGTATGAATCATCCAGTTTTAGAGTACAATGATAATTATTGATGAAAAGCAATTTTTGTTTCATTCTTTATTGTATTATTTTACTTTCAACATATTTGCAACCTCTCACTATCATTCCGCTTTCAAGAATCTCTTGTATTCCTTGACAATATGCTCATTCATTTCCTCCAAATACACCTTGTTGTGTTCTTTTACAGACATAATGCAATCAGGATTATCCCATATATTCTCCAAAAAAACAACCCAATCTTGTGGTCTTTCAGAAGACATAAGCGGAGCTGTATCTTTCTTGAAGATACCTTCCATACTATGAGGATGAACTATCGTTACCTTATCAAAAGATATCGCCTCAAAAGTTTTTATCTTCAAACCTGTGCCTTGAAATACAGGATTGATGGCGACATCAGCTAAGGCATAGAAATCAGCAGGATTATCCACATAACCAATAGCCTTCACTCCTTCTACGTCAACCAAGCTTGGCAAAACTTTACAAATACTTCCACCAACGAGAAGTTCGGCATCCGAGAATCTCTTTCTTACCAAAGGGAACACTTCCTTAATAAACCACTTGATACCATTCTGGTTAAATACATTGCTGCCTGAGAGAAATAACATTTTATGATTGCCTGTCACGGCTTGCGGATGATGCACATACTTTCCAAAGAGATTATAAACCTTGCTCTTAGGAGAGAGTATTTGGAAATAATCAGCCTCCTGCTCCTGAAGGGCAAAGATATGAGGACTACGCTGCATGGCTTTTGCTTCAGTATCAGCAGTGATACAGAGAGTAGGTTGACCAATCTTTAAATCCTTGTATGCAATGGCATCATGAGTAGCTATTGCTTTCTTAGGAATACGGATATACTCAAACAGGCGAGAAAGATAATAGTAGTTGATAACACAAACATCAAAATGATATTTAGCATCAAGTTCATTCACCTTGTTTTCCAAACCTGTCGGGTATTGGTCGTCCAACATCCAATGATTATGACAGAATTTCGAGCGATAAACTTTTGTGAGGTTCATCTTCAGTTTCTGCATTTTGCTCACCTGAAAAAGATGGAACCGTTTCCCCCAATATTCACGAGTTTTCTCGAAGCTTACAATATAAGGCTGCGAATTGAGCCTCATCGGAAGCTCCTGTATATAGAGGAAATGCACCTCATGCCCCATCGAGATAAACATTTCAGCCTGAGACAATATCCACCATCGATTTCCCGCATCAGTAGGATGCGTAGGACATTTTGATACGATTAAGATTTTCATATTAAATTATAATCAAATATTGTTTTATATGGAACACTTGTTTCTTGAAAGAAATAACCAGACCAATTGCCAGGAATCTTATAAATAAGATATGCTAAAAAGAAAACTAAAGCTGCCCTTTTGACTATCACATTTTTTCTTTCCAAGAAATATATTAAAGAAGTAGAGAACAAGATAACTTGAGATGGGAAAAACATACTTGATAATCTTGCCAAATCGCCCATTCCATTGGAAAAAACCATAAATACAGTATTATAAATCATAACACAATTAAGCAGGCTATTATACCATAAGTCATCTTTTAAATTGTATACTTTTCGAACCCATAAATATGCGATTAAGAATAGATAATTAAGAGCCCATCCCATATAACTAGCTCCCGTAAATCCTTCCGTTTCACCTTGTGTATATGCATAAGCCTTTTCCATTATATCTCCACCAAACATCATGGTTATGGACATAAAAAAATCCTGCAAAACATAAGAAGAAATTGCAATTAAAGGATATATAGACAGCAAAGCTATAGAAGGTAATTTTATTTTTCCTAACCAATAGCAAGGTAAAAGAACGATGCACTTATTGTGAATCATTGAAGCTGCGAATACAACAAGCAAAAATCCTTTAAGGTTCTGCTTTCTTATGAAGTTCCAAGCCCACAGGCAAATTGCAACAGAAAGTCCTGCCCTTACATGAAATATTCCAAATCCTACCAGGAACATAAAAACATATACCATTAAAGGACGTTTTGGAAAAAATGTATTACAGAACTTATAACAAGATAATTGATAAAAAGCACTGACTATAAGATTATATGCCCAGAATGTACCAAAAAGTGATTTAATTAGTACATTAAAAAACACAAAACCCGGCTCCAGTGTTTCTACTCCATTCCCATAACGATCATAATTAAATATATTTGTCCATTTTGAAAATAAGAAATGATTATAATATTGATCCCAATCTCCGCCTATACGCCAACGAAATCCACCAATAAGAGTGAAAATCATGCACCATATAAACATTATTAATTTCTTTTGCCTTAATGGTAACATTTCCCCTATTAAAGAAACAAAAAGAGCGTAAAAAATTATATAATAGAATTCCATAATTCTAGTTTATCTTGTTTTTAAAACTATTATTGTTTAAGCCTTCTAAACACTAATAGCAATCTATAAAGCAAACGATAAATAATATTTATATCATTAATATTATATCGCTTTCTCCAATTTCTAACAAAATTTGATTTTATTCGAATATCAATGCGCAAGTCATTCAATTCTAATCCAAATTTAGAGCAAATAATAGACTTGTCAAATTTTTCTATAGAAGCTAAATTATTAGTTTTCCCTTCTAAAAGAACCATGCGATATATTGCAGAAATGGTATTAAAAATTTTTCTATTAATATACTGCTGCCAACCCCCCATCTCAATTGTAGAAAAATAATTTATCAATCTACTTTCGATTTGTAATAATTGACTATATCTTTTAACTATAACATTGTGGTCCATTGTTTGACCAGCTCGTCCTAAGAAATAACTATATACGCATAATGGTACGTATGCTAAAGATTTAACATATGGTAATGGCAGTAAAACCCATTCTGTATCAGTATAGCTGATTCCTTCTGATTGAGTATATTTACAACCACGCAATAACTCAGTTCTATATGTAAATGCATGCATTTCGAGATTCTCGCTACATTCGAATTCCTTTGAATTAATAATGGAATTTGAGGGAATTGAATATTTTTGAACTGAAATTATCTTATTGTTAACTCCAATACGCACAAAAGGAGTTAAAATCAAATCAACAGTTTTATCGTCTAAAAAGTTAATATACTTAACGAATGCCTCATTATCAAACCAATCATCAGCATCCAATATCTTGATATATTTACCGGTAGCCTCCTTCAATCCACGATTCACACAGGAGCCATAGTTGCCATTTTCCTTATCTATCACTCGGAAAGTACCAGGGTATTTATCTTGATACTCATGTGCAATAGCAGAGGAATTATCCTTGCTACCATCATTCACAACCAGGACTTCCAGTTGCTTAATTTGTTCCTCAGGTACAATCAATGAATCAAGACATCTACGTAGATAGTCTTGCATATTGTACGTAGGAATTACTATCGTTAATATCTTTTCCATATTGCTTATTTACCACTTAATTTTGTCTATCCCCTTCAATCCCTGATTTAGAATAGAAGCTATCATATTTTTACTCTCAGAAAATGAAGAAAAGTCTTCTTGGAAGTTCTTTTGCATCTCTGCTTTTAAGGAATAATTTTTTCTATCCATATCTCAATTATTTTTTATTTCGTTCAAAATAATTATGGTTTATATCTGCAGAGAAATAATGCTTTCTTTTTATCCACACGAAACCATCCCCTTTTGTAATAACCGCGACATCAACAGGACCACCAACACTTTCTTTTTCTGTGGTTATTCGTCTTTTCAAGCCTGTCATCTTGACAAGGCTTTCTGCCATCTCTGCCATATCCTCTTTACTCATAAACTTTACAACATCTATGAGTTTGCTACAATAATTGTCCCAAATATATTGTTCCATATCAGTTTTGAATGCCTCTGCTAAGCCATCAACATCAATTACTTTCATAGCATCAACAAATTCTTTTGGAGCATTAACTTCTTGCATTTTTCCAACAATCATTCCGACAAGTTTGCTTAATATAGTTTTCATATTATTATAAAAAGTTTGACGCAATTTATCGTCAATACCCCTAACAACAGTCTGAGCTACATCTGTTTGTGCAAACGGTTCCACACATGCATCATGTTGTGTGTCAACCTTATAAAAGGAATCTCTTGTTATTTTCATTCTCTCGCCAAACATTTCGCTTATCCGAAATGAATAATATGAAGGTAATAATTCTTGATCACCATAGCCGAAGAATACAAGCCCTGTACTATTGGAGTAAACATGATATTTAGAGCGCAGAATATAAAATAGAGTTTCTATGAAGCTATCCTTAAAAGCAGAAGGTGTATTTGGCAAAGAGAGACAGGCAGAAATTTTCTTAGAAACATAATCTTCTGCCAACATTTCAAATTCACCTAAAGTCATATCTTGAAAATCAGGGCTAACTTCTTCACTCTTGTAATCATTGCCGCAAGATACAATCTTCTCAAACATAACTTGAACTAAAATCTCGTCTGTTGCGTCCTCTCCCGCTTTCTTTAGTTGTTCATTAGCAGAAGAAAACATATCATTATAAAAAGAATCAACAAAAAACGAAATTTCTGCTTTGGGGTCAAGTTCTTTGTTCTGAAAAGCATTTATTTTTCTAACGAAGGCAAAGAAGTCATTTGCATACTCTATCACAGAAGGAAATTGTCTATCACTTAGCTGTTTCCGATACATTTTAATAATCTGTTCCCATGGAATTTTCATAAAATCCATATTACCACACAATGCAATCCCTACCGGTTCACGCCTAGACAATTCGAAAATTTTATTAGCATGATTTGAAATCTTCTGCGTTGAAGATAGGGTTACTGTTGCTGCACTATCAGCAGCAAAAGCCACTCCTTGTCTATTTATTATTCCAACAATTGCAGTCATAACATTTCATTTTTACTAGAAATCAGCAGGCTTCATGCCAACAGCCGAAAAGTAGCTTATAAAATAAACTGAAGACAATCAGCCTACTGAAAAATATTAAATTACTCTATATAATTATACTGTTATACATTTCTTACAAATTATATCCATCTAACCAACTAAGTTTATCCTGTATCCATTGTTAATCAATGTTAGAACGTAACTATTGATTTTCTTTCATACAAGACATCAAACGTAGTATATTTTTTTAGAATATCTCCATTACCTTCTCTATAATAGGAGCCATATCGTAATACTTATATTCAGCTAAGCGACCACCAAAGATAACATTCTCCTCCTTGTCTGCCAGACCTTTGTACTTGGCATATAGCTCAGAGTTCAGCTTGTCATTCACAGGATAGTATGGCTCCATGCCATCCTTCCATTCTGTTGAATACTCTTTCGAAATGACTGTCTTTGAGCATTTATACACATCCTGACCAAACATCTCAAAGTGCTTATGCTCAATAACACGGGTGTAAGGTACCTCGCGCTCAGTATAGTTCACAACCGCATTGCCTTGATAATTTGGTTTGTCAATAATCTCTGTCTTGAAACGAACAGTACGATAGTTAAGCTTTCCAAACTGGTAATTATAGAATTCATCTATCTTACCTGTGAACACTATCTTGTCAGCGATACCCTCCCAATAAGAGCGGTTTTCAAAGAAATCAACATTCGTTTTCGTCTCTACTCCTTCAAGCAAGCCATCAATGAGTTTGTTATAACCACCAACAGGGATACCCTGGTACTTATCATTGAAGTAATTATTATCGAAGATAAGACGAACAGGCAAGCGCTTGATAATGAAAGCAGGAAGTTCTGTACATTTTCTTCCCCACTGCTTCTCTGTATAACCTTTGATAAGTTTCTCATAAATGTCTTTTCCTATCAACACCTGAGCCTGTTCCTCCAGGTTACGTGGTTCTGTTACACCATCTGCTTTCATACGAGCAACAGCTTCTGCCTTCTGCTCATCAATCTTAGCCTGAGCTTCTTCAGGTGTAGTTACGCCCCACATCTGATAGAAGGTGTTCATATTGAAAGGCAGATTATAGAGTTTGCCCTGATAGTTAGCTACTGGCGAGTTAGTATAGCGGTTAAACTCAACTATAGAGTTTACAAAGTCCCACACCTTCTTCTTGGAGGTATGGAAGATGTGTGCTCCATACTTATGCACGTTGATACCCTCGATGTTCTCACAATAGATATTGCCACCCGAGTGAGATCGCTTATCTATCACCAAGCACTTCTTGCCCTGCTTGTGAGCAAGATGTGCAAATGTGGCTCCGTAAAGACCGGAGCCAACTATCAAATAGTCGTAATGATTATCACTCATAATTAAAAAATCTTTATAGAGATAAGACAATATATCTTAGGATGAGCATCATCTAGAAAAATGATGCTCACCTATCTCCATATTGCGTATTAATATATTCCTCTTTTTTTTCTTCTATATGGTATCAGATTTGTTACCTTATAAATTCACCAATTCTCTTAAGGTCATCTGATATTCAGTTTTTCTTTCTGGCACAGCTACATAATGAATTGTAATATCAGGCATAGCCATCGGGGCGTAATGAACTTTTGACATTTCCGCTGTTATCACCTTATGCCCCTTTGTAAATAGATATTTGGAAAAATTGGCATCTTTACTCGTCAACTTGTTGACAGATATAAGTTGATTTTCTGTCGGTTCAAATGAAACTATTACTCCATGTATCTCCCAATCAGGCTGAGTCTGCAAGATACTCATCTGCGCCTTTAGCCTCAATACTGTTCCCATAATTTGCTCCTTAGCATGTGCTATTTGACTTGTACTAAAAGTACTTTTTAATTCACAGATAAAAAGACATTTTCTATTTTCTATCTCTGAAAAGAAAATACCATCGCAATTAAGCCTCATGGGGTCTGGACTTTTTGATTTTCCATAAAAAGAGACCGTATCTGCAGCAAACTCGCGTGGAAAGACATAACCATTTCCCCCAGTCACGATAAAATGTCTAAAATCAGATTCACTATTAGGTACTGGCTCTATCACCTCGCATGACTCTTCAAACAAAGAGGTAGCATACTTGGGGTATAATATTCCAAATTCCTCTAACGTTGCCTCCATATCAAGTCCTCCTTTCTATTATAAGTTAGACTCGATTCCCAAGTTTTCCGCCAAATCAGTAATATCTGCCGACAGTTCCATTTGGCTTCTTACCGTGTTCTCAAAAGAACTGAAAGGAAGGCCTGTTGACAAATCTTGATTTTCTATGATCACCTTACCATCTTGACGCTTGAAATAGTAAGCACCTACCTGTTCAGTCTCCAGATACAGGTTCTTATTAAACTGATGATCACTACAGAATTTCTCGAAAGCTTTCATAGACTTATTTCTAATCTTACCCAATAATAGCAACTGATTCATGCGACCCAGGAGATAATCACTATGGGTAGTCATCTGGATGAGCATACCCTTGTTACAACAGCGAACCAACATATCCATCACGAGAAATTGCTTCTTAGGATGCACATGAGCTTCTGGTTCCTCAAAAAGCAGACTATTATACTGTCTATTCTTTCCATTTTGTAACATCAGTAAGAATGGCATCAGCTCCTTTACTGAAGAGGCTGCTGCAGATACAGGTATCTTTTCACCAGACTCAAACAGCAAGAACACACTACCATTTTCCAAGACGATCTCACCATCAGCCAACTTTGCGATATAGTTGGCATAGAATTGATTGTCTGGGCTGATAATTCTGGAAGGAGTCTTGAGATCGTCGAGCTGAGCCAAGAAATCACGATACATACCAATAGGCGATGTAGTGTTAGCTCCCATAAAGGCAGCTCTAGCAGGTGGTAAGATCAAAGGGCGCAGATAATTTTTGTCAAAGTATAATTGTGCCAAATAGCCATGAAGGCTAAAACTCATCATCATGACATTGTCCTCCAAATCAAGGGGAAAAACATCTATATCATCATTGATACTAAAGCGAGTAAATCCAGACGCATCCTCATCATGCAACCTTTTGATTGCAATATTCATGTTATCGTCCTGCTCAAAAACATAATTAACTTGACACTCAAAATTATTGTTACCTAACAAATAACCAAGAAATGCAGCAGTATTTTGATTGAGCCACATTCTGAAATCCTTGAATTTAAAAGTAAGTTCTTCCTTTGCGCTCCCATTCAACTTCATTGTGATAAACTCTTGAAGTCTAATAGGAGTCAATGAAGTAACTAAGTTATACCACAATAATGCGGTATAGCTCTTACCTAATCCCGATTCACCCGTATAAACCATAAAAGGCTTCAGTTCTATCTCAGAATCAGTAATAGGTCCTAACTTATCTATTATTATTCGGATATTCATATAGCAATGTTTTAATGTCTCAAATACCTTGCAAAGATAGAACTTTTAGGCGAGAAGACCAAATTTTTTTTGCTAAAAAACTTATTTTCGAGCAAAATGGATATTTTTTGTGTCTTATGCACCATATTTAAGTACATTAATACCTTAGATATTCTCACAATAGATATTGCCACCCAAGTGAGATCGCTTGTCAAATAACCAAGCACTTCTTGCCCTGCTTGTGAGCAAGATGAGCGAATGTGGCTCCATAAAGTCCGGAACCTACTATTAAGTAATCGTATTTTGTACTCATGATTTTATTCTTCAAAAGATTTTGTAATCAGCTACCAAAGCTCTAAGTTTATTGACTAAAACAACGATACGTAAATCATCTTTACGCTGTGTTTTAAGTAAAGATTTATCAGCTTTACCCCACATTACCCTAAACTGAATCTTTGATGTACGATACAATGCAAGGATAATTCTATCCAAAAGAACATTTGGCAATTTCATATATCGCTTCATACATCGTCTAAAATGCTTATCTACTTCTGCAAATTGTTCATAAACTGATAGTGATTCATTTTCTGCAATTCTATAGCAGAAAGTAGGCAATTTGCTGAAATATATTTTATATTTTGTTGCCAAAACAGTATTCAAAGCATAATCAGCAGAAGGATAGAACTCCGAAGAAAAGCCACCAGCCTCTAAAATACATTTTTTTCTAAACAAGCAGCCACACCCAAAGCCGCCATTACGTCCCAAGAATAAATCATAAACAGAAGACTTTGTAATTTTCTTTGGTTCAAATATCCCATATTTTTTAGATGTACAAAACCTAACTTCGGATATTACCTTACCTTCTGCATCTATTTTGTTAAAAGACGCATTTACCCCATCAGCATCGTACACCTTTTGTATGGTCATCAAAGTACTTAAAGCGGTAGGTAAAAGTTTGTCATCGTCATGTAGATAAACGATAAAAGGCGCATGAGCCAACTCGAGTAAACGATTCCAGTTGCCCAACATACCAATATTTTTCTCATTTCGATAATATAACACCCTTTTATCATTGAATTCTTCAACAACAGATTGATTACCTGTTGGTGTGTCGTTCAAATCATTATTGTCGCAAATGATGATTTCATACTTGCCCTTAAAATCTTGCGCCAAAGCAGAACCTAAAGACTCTTTCAAGTAGTCAGGTCGCTTAAAGCAAGGCATTACTATAGAAACTTCAGGACCATCTACAGACTTGTCTTCACCCCATAACAAGCAAGACTTCACATCTTTATAATCAGAGAAGTTGTCTCTATACTCGTAAATATCTCTCATCTTAATATCTTGTCTAAAACTAATTCTTTAAAATATTTGTCTTTCATCAATAAAAGACATATCATATACACTACTACGCCTATCAATGCCCATATACAGCAGAATATAGGAGAAACGTTTATCTCATTTACAAGACATAGAATACAAAACATCACTAGAGACGCAACTATACACTTAAGCGGCACAAAATCTCTCCAGCCAAGTTTCATATATCTATAGGCGAAAACAAAATGCAATGCTGTAACAACAATCTCTGCTAAGACTACGGCTATTGCTACACCTATTTCACCCAAAGTAGGTATCAAGAAAAAATTAACCACAAGATTGGTTATAGCACCCGCTCCTACACAATAATTACCATATTTTTCCTTATGCATTGGAATTAATATCTGATTTCCTAAAAAACCAGAAAGGGTTATTATCAGCAACAATGATGACAAAATCTGCATAACAGGAACTGCAGGAAGAAACTCCTGACCGCCAAATAGCAATATTAAAGGATGAGCTAAAGCTATGATACCCAAGACCATTGGCACAGATACATAAAGCAACAAATTTAATGTCTTCTTCTGTAAAGCGACAGCTTCATCCTCATCACCTTTGCCTATCAGGTAAGCCATTCTAGGTATGATGGTAGAAGTTATTGCACCAAGGACCGTCATCAACATCTGAACAAGTTTGTTTCCTGTTGTAAAAAAAGCAACAGCAGCCATGGTACCTAATGCACCAACCATCACACTATTGAGATTGGAATACAAACTAACTGCAATAGTTCCCAGGAACAAAACTGACGCTCCTTTTGTATGTTTCCAACAATCTTTCAGGGTAAAACTTAGCTTGACATATTTTCTTAGACGAATAAGATTAAGAATATTATTACCACATGTACCAGCTATCGTTAATATAGCGTAAGGAAGAATATCCTGTTGTGACTTCACAAAAATAAATAGGCAAACAATGGACATTATTTTAATCACGATGCTTCGAATAGTGATAAACTTAAAGTCTTCTACGCCTTGATAAAACCAATCAAAGGAAATACATGCCATTAGAACAGATAGTCCTAACACAAAATATAGCCAGAAATCTGAAGCTGAATGAGCAAGAAAGAAAGAGGTTGCAAAATAAGCAGCATACACAATTAAACAGGCTATTGTATTAGCTGTAAAGATTGCATTTGTTGCTATCTGCAATTTTTCAGGATTATCTTTAGACTGAGCAACCTCACGAATTCCATAAATAGGAAAACCTAGGCTGGCAAACAGGGTAAAATACCCCGCAATAGCTGTAACATAATTAAAGAGTCCAAGAGAATCAGGTCCCATAATTCTAGTTACATATGGAAATGTAACCAGAGGAAAGACCAAATTACTCCCTACTCTTATTGAATTATAAAATATGTTCTTTTTTAAAGAAGCCATACTATCACTTTACGCTATTCATTCCACTTAACAAGCTCTGGTTACTCCAAAGATACCCCCATTCTCCGAAACGACCTATAGGCTCAATACCTATTGACTTCAAATAGTCTCTCACGAACTCTCTATTCTCATAAATCTGATGATCAAAAACCACATTGGCATATTTCTCGAAACCAACATGAGTAAAGAGAATGTCTTCTTGCTTGATAATTCCCAACTCTACAAGTTTTCCGGCTGTTCCTTCCAGCAATTGTTGCTCTGTATATTCACCTTCCTTGCAATATACTTCCATCTGCAAAGAAGAACATCCTTCCGGTGCATTCTTTGGAGATTTCAAGGATGGAGAATAAACTCTTGCTGCCAGAATGTCCTCATCATAGATATACCACCAAAGATATGGTGGAATATTCTTTGTCTTCAATGCGACAGACACATGATAACCTGAGGTACATTTCAATTTTCCGATAGCTTCAGTCACATGAGTTGGAATAGAAGACAACAAGTGAGCGTATTCAGGAAGAGGAATAGACGAATATAATTTATCATATTCGTATGCTTTTCCATCTTCCGTCTTAACTACTTTTCGTTCTACATCTATCATTACCACTTTCTGATGATAGCGGATATCCGCATTCTCTGCCAAAGAACTGAAGAAATGTTTATAGCCACCCGTTTTAGGGTATCGCATTTCCTTGGCATAATAAGTAACAGGAGTATCTGCTGTCTTTGAGCCTTGGATAACTTCCTCTACAGAAGGCTGATATACTCGCTGACCTACCCATTTTGTCTCCAAGTCCTTTGCCTCGCACATCCAATACTTCTTGGTGTAAACCATTGGGAAATGCTCGGCAAAGTAATTGCCGAACTGCATTCTTAGCCATTGCTCATAATTCTTAATCTGCGACATGTCCACCTTTGGACGAGCCAAGAAATCTTCTATGATACGCTTCTTCTCATCCTCTGCTAAAGGGAACAGATTATTCTGCGCAGGATGCTTAATCCACTTCCTGTGATATATATTATAAGGATTAGGTATATGAGTGATAATTTCACCTGCTGAGTCATTAAAAATGTCCAGCACTTCTTGCTCCTTGGCAAAGGACAAGTGAACGAATCTATCGAATGTAAAGCCATCAATAGTAAAGCAGCCACAAAGACCACCAAATGTATCATCCTGTTCCAAGACTATCGGTTTCAATCCTTTTTGAAGGCAAGCATGGGCTGCACCAAGCCCAGAAATGCCTGCACCGAGTATGACAATTTTATCCATTGTTACTATTCTTCAATTTTATAATTCCATCCCTCAACGTTATCTTTGCATTCCAATGTAGCAACTCCATGTTCTTTGCAATCGGAGCTACGGCATACATGGTATCCCTTTCTCGATATGGGCGACCACCCCAATTAATATTGCAAGGGCTGCCATATACTTGTTCTATCATGTCAGCCAAATCACGAATGGATGTACCAACGCCAGTGCCTACATGAAAGCTTTCACCTGTGTTTACGTTCTCCCAAAGTTCTTGATGCTCCAACAAATGTACATAAAAGTCACATAAGTCATCAACGTGCGTAAAGTCTAATACCTGTTCGCCCAAGGTCATATCAACTGGAGATGGAGAATGCATCGACTCCAATATGTAATCCATCAATCGCTTGATGGTAGGTCGACCACCATAAATGGTATAAGGCACCACATTGATATACTTGTATCCAGACAATTGGGAATAATACGCAGCGAAACTTCTAAAGGCACTTTTAGTTGCAGCATAGAGATAAGCATCATTTATACTTTCTGCTCCATAACGGTATTCTGCAAAGGTTCCTGTATTCACAAACAGTTTCAAATCAGCAACATCTTTCAATGCAGAGAGCAACTGCACACCATACATCACATTCGACTGGATCAACCCTGGAATTATCTCAGCATCATTGCGTGATGTGGACAGACTAGCCAAATGCAATACCACCTCTGGGCGAAACGCTGTAACAGCCGACCAATCATCAGATTTTCTTACGCAAACATTGGCATAAGGGTACAAAGACTTAGCTTTCGCCACATCTCTGCAAAGCAATAAGATTTCCGATTGAGGACATCTATCCTCTAGCATAGGCATGAGATTCATACCTACAAAGCCCGTGGCTCCTGTAATAAGTATTCTCATGCTGCCAAAAGATATAGAGATTTAACATTACCTAGTAGGGGGGGGTAATTCTTGTATCTTCCATAAGGATACTTATCCCTTCCTCCAAACTAATCTTAGACTTCCAATTGAGGAGTTTCAAATTCAGCTCAATCGGAGCCACAGCATGCATGATATCTTGCTCAGAATAAGCTCTGCCGCCCCAATTGGCATTCATTTTACGTTTCCAAACTTCTTCCATCACTCCTGCAACCTCACGAATAGAATGACCTTGACCTGTGCCTAAATGGAACTGATAATAATCATTCTTTAATGATGAGAGTTTTTGGATTAATATGAAAAAGAAATCTGCCATATCATCTACGTGAATAAAATCAAGAACCTGTTCTCCCTTGGTAAATGCCACTGGAGTTTCAGCATCAAACGATTCTATCATATAGTCTATCACTTTCTTATAGGGATTGTATCTTCCGTATGGCGAGTAAACCACCACATTAATCCAATTCCAATGAGATATACTTTGGTAATACTTAATGATAGGACGCTCAGCTGTCTTCGTTGCCGAATAGAGATTATTAGGACCATATTCTCCATTGCCATTTCTAAACTCAGAGAATGTTCCGATATTTATGAAATGACGGCATGATGTCTTTGACAAAGCCTCCAACAACAAAGTGGTAAAAGACAAATTAGCCTCTATCAACTTGCTGATATTCTCCTCATCATGTCGACCAGTAAAAGCCGCAGCAAGATGAAGAGTTACATCAGGATTGATCTCTGTAACTTGGTTCACCCAAATATCATCTTCTGTTGAGATAACAGAAACATCGAATTCTGGGAAGAGATTACTTGCCTTTGCCTCATTACGCACCAGAAGGACAATATCCTCCATCCCCTTATTATATAAATAAGGTATCAGCGTTTTTCCAATAAAGCCTGTGGCACCTGTAATTAAGATTCTCATACATTGAATTCATAAGGGATTTCAGACAAATCGACACGAGATGCCTCAGAATCATCATGTACCTCTGGGATGATGTCCATCAACATGGAAGTGCCCTCACCTGCACCAGCAAATGCCATCCATAAGCCAGGTTGTACGGTTAAGCGTTGATAATTATCCTTTGGTGAAAGGACTATCTCTTCAAACTGTCCTTTTGTCTTGCTGCCTTCACGGTCATCGTAAACAACAAACTTAACTGCACCAACAGGAACAACAATATTCAAGACCATGCGATTATGACGTTTCCATCCTTTCACCATGCCTTGCTTGATTTCTGAGAAATAAGCTTCTCCAAAACCTGCATATCCTTCATCTGTACAATGAATGGCATGGAAAATATCACCCTTAGGTACAGCTATGTGCTTCATCGGGTGTAATTCTATTCCTTCTATCATATTACTTTGTCCAATTTAAGTTTTGCTTTTCAGCCTCAGCTGTATAATAATGGATTTGCTTCTCTGTCAAAGCAAACATATCCTCATTGTTACCCTCATAGAAAGCCTTGTACCATTCTGCGATAATATGTACGCACTGCTCATAATGGAGAGTAGAGTGCCAGTTGAGATATGCCAAAGCCTTATCACAATTAAGTTTCAAGAGGGTAGCCTCCTTAAATGGAACATTGCCTGTGAGTTTGGAAGCCTTGTCCTTGTCGAGTCCCCACTCCTCAGCCAAATCTTGTGTCAACTCAAACACAGTCTTGGTCTGCTCTGCACGAGGTCCAAAGTTGTAAGCCTCGCCATTCTCTGATTTGTTCTCATATAGATACTGACCCAAAGTAAGATAACCACTCAATGGTTCCAAAACATGCTGCCATGGACGGGTAGCCTTTGGACAACGAATCTCTACAGTTTCCCCCTTAGAAAAAGCCTTTACACAATCCACGATGATACGGTCTTTAGCCCAGTCACCACCGCCGATTACATTACCTGCACGAGCCACACCCAGCTTGATGTTTGGCATATTCTGAATGAAGGAATACCAATAGCAACGGATTGCTAATTCTGCTGCCCCCTTTGAACCTGAGTAAACATCCTTGCCACCAACCTCATCAGTCTCACGGTAGCCCCAGATCCATTCTACATTATTATATGCCTTGTCTGAAGTAATCAATACACAGGTACAATTCCAATCAATGTTGCGGATAGCCTCCAATACGGAAGTTGTACCAATAACATTAGTGGTCATGGTATCAAATGGATCCTTATAAGATGTAAGCACCAATGCCTGAGCTGCCAGATGGAAGATGAAATCAGGCTTTACTTCCTGAACATAGGCGTTCATTGCCGCCTTGTCACGGATGTCACCATACTTGTGATGTATCTTGTTGGCAAGCCCACATACATTATACATACCTGGCTCGGAAGGAACATCTATGGAATAACCATAAACTTCTGCGCCCAGCATAGTCAACCATGTAGACAACCAAGAACCTTTGAAACCAGTATTGCCAGTAATCAATACTTTCTTACCTTTATAAACGTTATTAAAAGCCATATATTTATTCTTTTTAAAATTTAATTCTACAAATTAGGAGACTTAGGAACCTCTCTTTCCCACTTTTTCCAAGGAGCGGTATTGGTTTCCAAAAGCTTCTCCAACATATTCTTCTCTCGAATATTGTCCATACACTGCCAGAAGCCCTCATGAACATAAGACATCAACTGACCTTCATTCACAAGTTGCTCCAAAGGACCTTTTTCAAATACGGTATTGTCGCCCTCGATATAATCGAAGACTTGTGGTTCCAGTACCATGTAGCCAGCATTGATAGGTGCGCCATCAGTAATATTCTTCTCACGGAATGATTTTACTGCATTATCACCTCCAATATTGAGTACACCTTTCTCTTGTTTCATCTTAACAGCCGTAAGGGTAGCAATCTTGCCATGTGATTGATGGAATTTCAAGAGTTTGTCTATATCTACATCACAAACACCATCACCATAGGTCATGAAGAATGGTTCATTACCCACATATTTCTGCACACGCTTGATACGGCCACCAGTCATGGTGTTGTAGCCTGTATCAACCACTGTCACCTTCCAAGGCTCCAGTTGGCTCTGGTGAATAGTAACCTCATTGGTACCATTGCGCCAATCGAAACTCACATCACTATTGTGGATGAAGTAGTTTGCGAACCATTCCTTGATGTATTCTTGTTTGTAACCTGCACAAATGATGAACTCATTGTGCCCATAATATGAAAATTCTTTCATAATGTGCCAAAGGATTGGCATTCCGCCAATCTCAATCATTGGCTTAGGCTTAAACTGGCTCTCCTCGCTAATGCGAGTGCCAAAGCCGCCTGCTAAAAGTACTACTTTCATAGCTACTAATCTTTATTATGGATATCTTTATATTTAAAGAACTTACAAATAGGTTAAGTCTTTTTCTGAATTAATAGTATTACCAGAAACACCTATAAGCTTAGAATAAGCAAAACTGACATTTGGTTTCTTTATTATTGATGCTGCTTTTTCTAATAAGCTCATATCTTTCTCTACATTTAAAATCTTGTAAATTTCAGAACCAGCTCTTGTTAATTCATATATATCAACATTAATTTCATAATCTCCCTTATCTAGCTCAATAATAACTGCTAAATCCTGATAAGTAAAAGCAAATTTCGTCTTTTCATCAGGGGTTGCTCGATAAGAAAATGCCAAATCGTCGTTCTCCTTTATCAAACCACATTCCATTAAAAGAGTGATGGCATCATATTGAACATTACTACCTAATATCGAATTTTTAGACTTTAAGAAGAATTTTGTATTAGCAGAACTAAACACATTATTGCCTAGACTTGCAAACAATTCCGCTTCATTTTTTGCTAAATTACGAATTGTGCTAAGAGTCCTTAAAGAAAAAGAACCAGGAGTTTGAATTTCCTGTGAAAGTACTTTTCCCCAGGCATTTCTTAACTCATCATCTGATATATCCTCAACAATATCAAAAAAACGTGTCAACCAATCTGTTTCTACTTTCTTGTCAGAAATTGCTTTTGCCTTACCAAGATTTTCTAAAGCTATAGAAACAACCCTGTCTATGTTTTCTTGTCGAACAATCTCTTTACCAACGATTCTTGAAACTATCGCTTGCAATTGCTCTTGGGGAATAATTTTACCTGTTTGAGCTTCAGCAGCTGATAATATTTCGTTTTTCTTTTTTTCAGCCTCAGCTAACGTTTGCATTTCATAAGCATTGGCATCAGCATTTTTCCGTATTCGCCTAGGCTCATACAAAGTGCCTATACCTCGACTAACAGCATCTATTAAAGCTATAAAGGCCTTAGATGCACCTTCTGTATTAATTAAACTAACACTCATGTTCACAAAGGTTAAAATAAAGTTTTTTTCTTCTTTAGATGTTTCCGTACAAGTTTATTTTGATATCAAACGGACTATCAAAGTCCTTCAACAAGACATGCTTGGTATCTTTCTCTGAGAGGATGGCATGCTCGGTTGGTATCTTCCAATCAATACCGAGAGATTCATCCAAGATTGAAATACCACCATCAGCCTCTGGGTGATAGAAGTTATCACACTTGTATTGGAACACTGCTGTCTCTGAGAGGACTGCAAAACCATGGGCAAAGCCCTTTGGGATGAAGAACTGGCGATGATTGTCTTCTGTCAGCTCTACTGCCACATGCTTGCCATAGGTTGGTGATCCTTTGCGGATATCTACAGCTACATCAAGCACTCTGCCTTTTACGCAGCGTACCAGCTTGCTTTGGGTATATGGTGGGCGCTGGAAGTGCAAGCCTCGCATAACGCCATAGCTGCTCATAGACTCGTTGTCTTGGCAGAAGTGAACACTGTGTCCCAGGATTGGAGCAACCTTTTCTTCAAACTCTCGCTCGCTGAAACTCTCGAAGAAGTAGCCACGAGCATCACGGAAGAGGCGTGGCTCTATAATGAGTACGCCATCTATATCAGTTTTAATTATATTCATTGTTATTTTATTTTCCGAATTCTTTGATTCTCTGTTCCTCTTTCAAAGAGCAAACAAGCAGTTGTCCGTGCTTCTCGGCTACGATATAGCCATCCAAGCCTTGAACTACTACCTTGCTTTCATCGGCAGCATGAACTACGCAGTTCTTGCATTCATACAAGCGGATGTCCTTGCCTACCTTGGCATTGCCAGCCTCATCCTGTGGAAGCAAGGTACGGAGACTGCCCCAGCTGCCTAAGTCGCTCCAGCCGAACTCAGCTGGCAAGGTATAGATTTCCTTCGACTTCTCCATCACGGCATAGTCAATGCTTATCTTCTCGCAGGTTGGGAAGAGTTTGCCGACTACCTCTTTCTCCTCTTCGGTATAGAAAGAAGGTGCCATCTCGTCCATGATGCTGGCAAGCTGAGGCTGGAAGGTGCGGATTGCCTTGCTGATGGTATCGATGTTCCATACGAAGATTCCGGCATTCCAATAGTAATTGCCAGCAGCAAGGTATTGCTCGGCTGTCTCCAGGTTTGGCTTTTCCTTGAAAGCCTCAACCTTGTAGATTTCATCTACGGATGTTGGCT
>OGYN01001169.1_pt1 | contig 22027 bp, 20 predicted proteins | sample 1576551 | NCBI WGS metagenome assembly OGYN01 (sample SAMEA3541589, study PRJEB24748) | human gut metagenome | biome: human gut; feature: human-associated habitat; material: faeces | place: China | collected 2012 | reverse complement strand
CGCGCCACATTGCGGCCTCTTGGGTAGAAGCAAGGTGATCGATATCTACCACAAATAGTCCGGAGGGCACTACGATGCACTGCTCACGGCAGTACGAGAAGACTCCGGCAGGCGTGACGTATGGCAACAATGTCTGTTTTTTTCCACGGAAAGTTTTATCGTTTTCCGTATCGGATCTTACTCTTTGTGTCAGTTCCTCCAGATGAGAGTCGGAAGATATGTAGGCATGAAGCCCTGCCACACTGCACACTCCTGCAGGTACTTTATTAGTAACGGGAGCATTGAAAAAAGACATGATATATTCTTTCATAACGTCGATTCTGATTTAATTAAAGATATATTTTATATTCATCGGATTTATATCAACAAAGATACAGCATATATCCCGCCTTCTACAACACTCATACAGGCGTTTACAAAGCGTTTATATTCATTGAGCGTTCATTGATAATTCATTGAAAAGAGTTGAAATAACCCAAGAAGAAAAGATAAAAAAATGGAAAGAGAAAATATAACTATGAACGACAAACCGGAAATAGAGATAAAAATATTCGGCGGTACGAACATGATAGTCCCCACGGGTACTACCGCCGTTCAGAACTTTTACGGCGATCAGTTTGCCGAGGTCGCCATCCGTCCCGAAGCAACCACGGGCATTGAAAGTCTGAGTGATGACGAGTGTCACCTCTTCACCTACGTGCCCGACGTGAAAAAAGTGCATGAGTACACCCGCCTCCTGAGCGAATGTACCAGTGCCCACGATTTGGCCGGCGTGGTGGGCATCATGCTCAGCGAGCCCCACGTGGACAAGGATACGGTGGTGAAAGGCACCTTCATCGAGGTTCTTCTTCCTTTCGCCTCCCGGCTGACGTCGGGGGCAAAGGTGGATAATGTGAGGCAACAGATTAATAATATGCTGATGACGAGGGGGAGGGAAAGAAAATAAGAGAAGGGTGAAAATATGGACAGGGAATAACAGTAATTAGCGAAATAGCACTATATTTGCAGTAATTAGCAGTTCATAAAAATCTCACAAATGACAATGCAGAAGTTGAAAGTAAAGAATTTGGGACCCATTAGAGAGGCAGATGTTACGCTCGGCGACCTCACCATATTGGTAGGTGAACAGGCGAGCGGAAAAAGTTTGTTCCTGCAAGTGATGAAGTTGTTGTTGGACAAGACCCATATTCTCAATACATTGGAGAAATACAACTATGTGGTCAATAAAAGTCCGGAGAACATTCTGACACTTTATTTCGGTGAAGGCATGGCTGGGGTATGGACTGATGAGACATGCATTGCCAATATAGATACAGAAATTTGCAAAAAGAATTCCCTTTTAGAAAAAGATGGAGTGGACAAGGAATCTCTTTTCTATATTCCGGCACAACGCATCCTGAGCATCTCGGACGGGCGTCCTAAGAATTTTATGGAATTTGATGCCTCTACTCCATACGTGCTGAGAACTTTCAGTGAAACTCTACGGTTGTTTTTCCAAAGCGGGCTAAATGCTGACGGAATTGTTTTTCCTGCACACGAAGAAATGGACACATCTTTTGACGAGAGCATCTTTCATGGTGGACGCATTGTGGCGGACGAGAGTTCGGGACAGAAGAAAATGCGGATGGAAATTGATGGATTGAGTGTGCCGTTCATGACCTGGAGTGCCGGACTAAAGGAGTTTATGCCGTTATTGATGGCTTTCTATTGCCTGTATGGTCATTATTCAGCCGTAGCTCCCAAAGAGAAATATGAATATGTGGTGCTGGAAGAACCGGAAATGGGACTTCATCCGCAAGCAATAAAGACTATTATCCTGCAAGTGCTGGAGTTGATGCAAATGGGGTACAAAGTGATTATCTCCACTCATTCTCCTGTCTTTCTGGAATTTGCATGGGCTTTCAATCTACTGAACAACTATGTGGAAGAGGGAAAAGATGAAGCTTTGCTCGAAATGTTTGATTTGAACAATGCAACATCCGCAAAAGATAAACTATACGGTATCTTCAACAAGTCTGTCCGTACTTATTATTTTGCACGTAAGTCAGGCAAGGTACACTCATTAGATATAACCTCTTTAGATGCAGGAGATGATAATCCTGATATTTCCGAATGGGGAGGAATATCGCAATTTGCCGGGAGGGTATCAGAAATCGTAGCTAAATATATGAGTGCAGATGAATAAAAAAGGAACATACACGACAACAAAGAAGAATTCGGCAATGACCAGTGAAGTTACAAAAATCTTAGAAAAATTGGCTTGGTTGAAACAATGGTTGCAGCAGCAGGCTCCACTCATAGATAAGATAAAGGCGGAGGTGCCATACAGTTTCCAATTGTATGATTTTACCTACATCGCCACAATATCGGTGGTTGGCTGCTGCGGGTTTGTTTCCTAAAAGAAAGTGTAAATTGCCCATTAAAATGTAGTATCAAGCATTTTCAATCCGAAGGTTTATATACCCTATATATCTTTAAAATAAAACCTTTCATCTTTTAAAAACAGTGTTTATACAAAAGACAATATGCTGATGACGAGAGGGAGTGGAAGATAGAAGGACAATAAAAAAAATAATGCCGTTATGAAACTGAACGAACAGGAAATATTCTCTGAAACTTTTTTCGGTATTCATTTTAATTCCGTACATTTGCTATAATAAAAAATCTGTTATTTATGGATCTATCTCATAAGACATATATAGAATCATTCTCAATCAAAGGTTTATGGGGAGAAAAAGACATTATATGGAAGCACATTAACCCTGATGTAAACGTGTTGGTAGGCATTAACGGCAGCGGGAAAACAACCCTGCTAAACGCCATGAATGCCTATTATAGCCAAGATAACAAGGAACTTAAAAAACAGACAGGTGAGCTTTTGGGCAATCCGGTTTCCAATTGCGTTTACCCGACAACTTACTTACGTTCATTCGATACAGTCCCCGTCATAGACAAACGAAAATCCCAAAGTCCGCTCATGCAAGAACTGAACAAAGTAGTCATTCAAAACCAAGAAGGGCTCTCTTTTTTCAACTATCGAATGAAAAAGCTGGACTATCCGGAGAAAGCAGAAGAGATACAACAGAATATAGATGAACTGTTTGCCATTGTAAACGAATTATTTTCGGACACTCAAAAAAGAATCGACACATCAAAGGGCAACAACAGTACATTGATCTTCCACCAAGGTAGCCAAATTATCCACTTGGAACAATTGTCTGCCGGAGAGAAGCAGTTACTTTTGATTCTTCTCAAAATGTTTCTGTTAGAAAAGCAACCTGCAGTGTTCTTCATGGATGAACCAGAAATATCATTGCACATCAGATGGCAGCGAGAAATCATCAACAAACTACGCCAACTGAACCCTTTGTGCCAACTTATTATCTCCACCCACTCTCCCAGTATATTCGGAGCCGGATGGGGCGATAAGGTTATCTATATGGAAGACCTAATGCGGTAGTTATATGTCAGAATCAAATATTGAAATACAAGCCGAGTATTACAGAAATATACCCATACTTGACAGAAAATTCAAAGCAAGCGTCCATCTGGAAGATGAAGAGGATGAATTATTTTGGGACACAATGTTACAAGCACACCGTCCCGGACATTACTTCTATATCTATTACAGCAAAAATGATAATGACAATGAGACGCATGGTTGCACCCAATGTTTAAAATACAAACAGTTTTTATCAAAGAATTTCTTCATCTGTATAGATAGCGATTTACGTCATTTGCGCAAAGAGCAAGGAATAAATGCCGGCAATTTCATTCATCAGACCTATTGCTACTCATGGGAAAACCATTATTGTTTTGCAGAAAGATTACAAAGAACATTAGTAAATAAATGTCCGGAAGTGGCTGAGCAGTTTGACTTCAGAATATTTCTGGCTGCATATTCCGCCGCAATATATAAAGCTTTCCTCTTGTTTCTGACAATGGACAGGAAAGAAATCAGGGGATTCAGCCTGAAAGATTTCAGAAAGTTACTTCCACAACAGTGCAGCCATAAAAACATGACAAACAATGGAGAAGCTTTCAACCGTGAAATGGAGAAAGAAATCACAGCATTCATCTCTCCTCTCATTACAAGTCATCACTTAGATTTAGAGGCTGAAAAAAGATACTATCAACAATTAGGGCTAACAGAAAGCAATGTCTATCTTCACATCAGAGGACATCAATTGTATAATCTCGTAGAATATATCGGAAAATATTTATGCCGTCCCAAAGGCATCAATTTCACAGATGAAATTCTGCTGGATGATATACAAATGCAAGGGTATTGGGAGGTAGAAAAAACAGGCGAGGATATCCGAAGCTTTTAATGTGTAAAAACAGTGTTTATACAAAAGACAAACGTAGAGGGTTTGGCCATCATTGAGCCACGCCTTCTCAAAGACGTACGCGGCTATTTCTTTGAGTCTTTCTCCCAACGTGAATTCGAAGAGAAAGTATGCAAGGTGAATTTCGTGCAGGACAATGAGAGTATGTCATCTTACGGAGTGATGCGTGGACTTCATTTTCAGAAGCCACCTTTTGCACAAAGTAAACTGGTGCGTTGCGTAAAAGGTAGCGTGCTTGATGTGGCGGTAGATATTCGCAAAGGATCGCCCACATACGGTGAGCATGTGGCTGTAGAATTGTCGGAAGATAATCATCTTCAGTTCTTCATTCCCAGAGGTTTTGCCCATGGTTTTGCCGTACTGAGCGAGGTAGCTGTATTTCAATACAAATGTGATAACTATTATGCTCCGCAAGCTGACGGTGGAATCAGTATCTTGGATGAAAGTATAGGAATAGACTGGAAAATACCGGTTGATAAGGCGATACTTAGCGAAAAAGATATGAGGCATCCGTTACTGGGGGATTTTGATTCGCCTTGCTCTATAGATATTTGATAATCAGGAGTGGATGGATATCATCACAAGTGGTGATTATGAGAAATACTATGACGAAATGTACAATGAACGATAATATTGTTTTATGAATATCCTGAAAAAAATATGGTTAAATAGATAGATGCTCCGTTCTATTTTTAGCACAATATATTTCAATCTGTATTATTTGCCTTTTAAGCAAGCAATAAAGTTACCTATATTATTGTATAAACCTCATTTAATTAATGTAAATCGAGGGGGGAGTAAAAATACAAAGTAAAAGGTGGAATATCCTTCAAAAGGATAGAGTTTAACCATGGGAGAGACTGTAAATCTGTCAAGTAATGGTTGTACTACTATAAAAGTATGAATAATGAAAATAAAGATTACTCCACTAAAGTCCTTCTTGCTATACAACTACAAACCTCAATATGTTCAGGGGGAAGATGCTGAGTAAAACAAATAATTAATCAGCAACTATTTTTTTAATATCACTTATGCGCAACTGTTTGAAAAATAGTACGGATGCCCTATTGGTGGTTTACGAAACAGACTACAAGGCTTAAAAAAACAAGATAGTCTAGCAATGAGTTCTTACAGCTTTTTACACTACCATGCAATACGAATCACGAGTTCATAAGAGTTTGCTCAATGCACGAGTAAACCTGGTTTGCTATTTTTTATCACTATGTGTGGCATTTTTCTCCAGAAAAATATTCATTGATCAGCTAGGAGTAGATTTTCTCGGGTTGACTGGCACATTGAGCAGTTTACTGGGCTTTCTAAATCTCGCAGAATTAGGTGTAGGGTCAGCTATTGGCTATGTGCTTTATAAACCAATATTTGATGGAGATCTATCTAAAATCAACGAGATTATCTCTGTTTTTGGTTATCTCTATCGTTGCATCGGTCTTTTTATTCTGGGTTGTGGAGTACTCCTTTCCAGCTTCTTGCCATGGATCTTCCCCGATACTCCCTTTTCATGGGGTATCATTTATTTGGGTTATTACGCCATGCTCACGGCATCTATGCTGGGATACTTTGTAAACTACCGCCAGACCTTACTCAGTGCCGACCAACGCAACTACGAAGTGACAGGTTATTTTCAGGCGGTCACCTCTAGCAAAGTGATTTTGCAGATGGTATTAGCACTTTATATCCGCAGCTTCTCTCTTTATCTCATTAATGAATTGATTTTCGGTATTATCTATGCGTATATTCTTAATTGGCGTATCAATAGAATCTATCCTTGGTTGAAAAACGAAGTTAAGCTTGGGCGAAAACTATTTAGAAAGTATCCGGAAATAGGGAAATACGTGAAACAGTTGTTTGTTCATAAGATAGGTGGTTTCGTACAGTTCCAAATAACTCCATTCCTTATCTACTCTTATGTATCACTACCGATTGTGACTCTTTATGGCAACTATACGCTCGTCACCAATAATGTACGAAGGCTATTTAGTGGCCTACTGGACAGCACAAGTGCCGGAGTAGGGAATTTAATATCAGAGGGAAACCGGCAGAAAATATGGGAAACATATAAAGAGTTGCTTTCTGTACGTATTCTTTTTGCAGGAATATTATCAGCTAATATTTTATATCTTAGTTCTCCATTTATCTCTGTCTGGTTGGGCAAAGAGTATGTATTATCTGATTTGGTTATCTTCCTGATTGTTTTGCAGCTATTTCTGTTGATTGCAAGAGGCACTACCGACCAATTTCTTTTTGGCTACGGTTTATTTTATGACATTTGGGCTCCAGCCGTAGAATCCGCTATTTTTATTGTCACAGCAATGGTATGCGGTAACATTTGGGGGTTATCCGGAGTGCTATGTGGCCCCATTTTGTCATTGTTCATCATCGTTTATATATGGAAACCGTATTTCTTGTTTTCAAAAGGATTTAAAATTTCCACATTTAATTATTGGCGTTTATTTGCAACTCAGATATTAGAGATAATAGTAACATATTATATATCAGTTCATTTATCTGAATGCTTTCTTCCTGCGACCTCATTGACAGAAAGCTGGGGAAATTGGTTACTCGGCGCACTTATTTTTGCGATAGTCATAACGGTTTCATCTGTTTTGTTGTTCTCATTGTTTTCCCCTGACTTACGGCGTTTTATCTTTCGGTTCATAAAACTTAAAACAAAAATATGATATTAGTTTCTGTAATAGTGCCTATTTATAAAGCTGAGCTTTGGCTACATCGTTGTCTTGACAGTCTATTGGCGCAAACACTGGAAAACTTTGAAATAATTCTTGTAGATGATGGCTCGCCCGACCGTTGTGGCATCATCTGCGATGAATACGCTAAACGAGACAGCCGTATCCATGTGATTCATCAACAAAACGCAGGGGTAAGTGTAGCGCGACAAATAGGAGTGGATACCTCAGTAGGCGAATATGTAATCCACGCTGATCCTGATGATTGGATGGAACCTGAGATGCTGGAAGAGCTTTATATAAAAGCAAAAAAAGAGGATGCTGACATGGTAATATGCGACTATATCAACGAGTTTAAAGAATACAGTAAATATTGTTATCAGCGTCCACCTGTGGAAGATGCACAATCAGTGCTGAAAGCATTATTGTTCCAACAACTACATGGTAGTTGTTGGAACAAACTCGTAAAACGAGTTTGTTACAACTTACCTGACGTAAAATTTCCGCAGAATTTAAGTTTATGTGAAGACTCGTTTATTAATTGTCAGATACTCTCCCATAATATCAAGGTGTGTTATCTTAATAAAGCATTTTATCATTACGACCAATATACCAATATATATAGTCTTTGCAAAACCGAGAAAAGCTATCCTTGGGCACTATTTGTTGAATTAATGAATGATAAATTTGGGACAGAAGACTTTGATTATTTATATGCCCACAAAAAAGCAGTACTTACAGAATTCTTTCTCGATGGTCATATAGAGGAAATGCAAAAATTGTATCCAGAAATTCATAACCGTATCATTGAAGAAGGTAAAAAATTCCATCTATTTTCTCCCAATAGCAATTGCCTTTCCCTTGCACTTAGAGGCAAACCACGTATTGCAAAGAAAATCCATCAGGTGTGGATGGAATTTATAAAAATGAAAGAATACGTTCAAAGAAGATTCAAATGGGCCCGCTGGTAAAACTAACATAGTGCATACTTAGCCAGCCAATGGGTCTGGTATTAATATTATAGATTCATTGCAAAGAGACAAAGACTATATGATGAAACTTATATCTTTTGATATTTTCGATACAACCCTTATCCGAAAATGCGGAAAACCAGATAATATATTCTACCTATTAGCGTGGAAGCTTTATCCAGCAAACGAGGCTCAGCGAGATGCATTCCTGCATTGGCGGCACATAGCTGAGAAACGGACCACATTACGTACAAAAACAGTCGAGAGAAGTCTGAAAGACATCTATACCGACAGTTACCTAGATGGTTTTCCAGAATACACACCTATTCAGATGATGACTATTGAAATGCAGATAGAAAGCGAAAACCTAATCGCTAATCCTACAGTAAGAACACTTATCAGAAAAGTTCGCGCTGAAGGAGCGGAAATATGCTTCATTTCAGATATGTATCTTAACAGTGATTTCTTAGTAGAAGTATTAAAGCGCGAAGGCTGCCTAGAAGATAACGAACGAGTATGGGTATCATGTGAGCACAATGCTAGAAAAGACCAAGGTACATTATATGATGTGGTACGGCAGGCATATAAAATCAAACACTGGATACATTATGGCGATAATCGCTATAGTGATATAAAAATGGCTCGGCGTAAGGGTATTAATGCACAGTGGATAGATACAACGTTTACTCCGGTCGAGCAACGATTATCACAAACAGTCAGCCTCTCACGTTATGGTGATGAACTAAGTCTGTTGGCCGGAATAGAACGTACGGCACGCATTGTAGGGGGTAATACTCCTATAATAACATTAGCAGCAGATTTCGTTGCTCCAGCATATATTCCTTATGTCATATACATCATGCAGCGTGCTCGCCAACGTGGTATTAAACGACTCTATTTCCTATCGCGCGACGGCTATATACTGATGAAAGCGGCTCAAACACTTAAAGGATATGATGATATAGAAATCCATCACTTGTTTGTGTCACGGCATTCCCTATTGCTGCCTTATTTGGCAAAGAACGTGTCTGAAAAAAACTTTCTGACAGTCATTCACTCCATATATGGACAGTCCTTAGAAAAGTTATTGTCTCAGTTGGGCACGAATATCCAAGAAATGGCAGAAATAGGAATTTCTTTTGATTACCAATTTTTGAAAACCCGTAATCAGAGACATGATTTCTTTCAGAAAATATTTCATAGTGATTATACGTCAATACTCCGCCGACGAGCAACTGACGCGAGACAACTTCTACTACAATATTTTAAACAGGAAAAGTTGGATGCTGATGAAAAAGCGGCATTAGTGGATGTAGGTTGGCTGGGGACTTCCAGAAGAATGATAAACCAGATTCTCAGCGATGCAGATTGGAGAAGTGTAGAATGTTTCTATTATGCTACGCGTAGTGATGTATTATCACCGAGTGATGGTGTATTCTTTTCTTATTTTCCTTGTAGCAAGTTAGATACAAATATTACAGCGATTGCAGAACATTATTTTTCGGCTTCACCCTATCCTACAACAATAGGCTATCACTACGAAAGCGACGATAAAGTGTCTCCCTACTTTCCCGAAGGAAAGAAATATAAAGAAACACCCGTCGTTCAAGCCAATCTGGAGATTATAAAATATATGATGCGAACAATGCAACTACTGAATAAGTTAGATGAATCCATACTCTATATTTGGGCAAGAAATTCTCTTAAATCCATCTTGTCGTTTGATATACGTATTGATCTCTCTCCTTTAATGCAGCAAACAGATTTTGATGAAACACCGTTTGTGCGTCAATTAACGTTAAGTGAATTAGCAAGATTCATATTACTGGGTGATCATCTTACAGTTTACGACAAAGTTAGTTTGCAACTTACTTGTGGCTACCGTGCATTCCCCCTATTATGGAATATCCATCAATATACCAATAGTATTCGGAACAAGGTCTATCAAATACTGAAAACAAAAATAAAATAAACTTCAATTCATCAACTGTATGGTAACAATTTCATTGACTGTCATCATTGTAATATTCCTATTGGTTTGTAGGATGGTCGATGTAACAAAATACAATCTTCTTTACCAAAATGAGACAAAAGGCTATAAGCCAGGAGATTTTTCCTGTATGTAGTCATGTATGGAGCGGAGCAATTGCTAGGTGGTTTTTGGTTCCTGAGGCAACTTTTTCTGGCTACCTTATTGGGATGGAGTATCATAAAAGGTGCTCAAATAACGGCACGACACTTACCGTCGATGAATTACAAGTACACTGTTTTAATGCGGGGATATTATATTGATTATCAACATATTATCACACGAGGAAAATATTAGAATACCTTTTATAATGAACAAACTCACTTTCTTGAGTACACTATTCTATATATCTGGTTATGTGTTTAAGCTCTATTTTCCTCCGTTGCACCGATGGCTATTGCCCATGCTATTTCTGGTAACTTCCATTGGTAGCTTGATATGCCCTACTGATATGCTAACTATGGATAGCCACCGGCTTTTACCCTATATCGTAGTGGCGTTGTCCGGATGCCTGATGATATTGATTTTTTCAGAAATCTTATCCTGCACACGTATAGCGACTTTGGGAGATTATATAGGCAAGCAAACGCTCACGATACTTACTTGGCCTCTCCTTTCATTCAAACTTGTCACGTGGATAATCATTCTTGTAAAGGACTCCTCCGCAGAAGCCTTGTCCGCTTATACTGTTGGCTGAAGCCCGTGAAGGCTGGTGGATGATATATACTTTGGTAGGGAGTGGGCATCCCGCTATTGATAAAGAAAATGTTCAGGTTGAATGTCAAAAATAAGAATGTAAACTGATTGCAGAGTAGTGATTGGACTCGAGTGTTATAAGCATGGAAAAGAGAATATTTTATAAAAGCAACTTACTTATATTGTTATGACAGATCATACATTGTTTCTATTTATCCTATTAGCTGTTGTCATTAGTGCAAAATGGATAGCATTCATCTGTTTATCACCAATAATGAGGATAATGTGCTACAAGGATGCAAAGAAGAAAAAGTATTGCAGCAACTATTCCGAACAAAAAGAATGCGACATGAATGTAAAAAACATATTCATTATCTATATAAAAAAAGTATTTTTTTATATAAGAGGCTACATGCGATACATGGACTTTCAGACCGGGCTGATTCCATCGCATCATATACGGAATTTTATTTATCGCAGAATCTTTCTTGTGCAGATGGAACAGAAGGCCATTATTTATTGGGGGGCAGAAATCCGTTGCCACGGCAAACTGAAAATAGGGAAAGGGAGCATCATAGGTGACAAAGCCCTCCTTGATGCCCGCAACGGAATTTCCATCGGTAAAAACGTAAGTTTCAGCAGTAATATAAGTATCTATACCGAACAGCACGACCATCGAGACCCGATGTTCAGATGCAACTCCAGTGATGCCTTTTCCGTCAATATCGGAGACCGTGCCTGGATAGGACCGAATGCCATTATCTTGCATGGTGTGCACATTGGCGAAGGAGCTGTGGTAGCCGCCGGCTCCGTAGTAACCAAAGACGTACCGCCATTTACGATTGTCGCCGGTGTTCCCGCACGAAAAATCGGATTACGGAACAAGAATCTTTGCTATAATTTCGATGGTAAACCTATACCATTTTTCTAACATGATACGCAGTAATAAAGCTTGGTTTCTCTTCCTCTTTCAATACCCGTTCAATGGATGTTCGCAATATTCGTTGACAAATATGCAAAATTTACTTTAGGAAAAAATAGATAAATGGATAAATCTACCTATCTGGTTATATTGGGCTTGGTATCATTTGGTTATTTAAATAATAACCTTTTGCCATTAGATAACAACATCCCATATGTATGCACTATGGGATGGAGCCTCTTCGGGTTCTTTTATTATAAAGGATATTCACCCTTGTACACCCTTAAGAACCAATTATATGTGATATGCTTTTTCATGTTGCTATTTCTAAGCCAACTCACCCCTACATTCAACAGATTTCATCAGGACTTTTTTTCCACCGTCGTAGCCAACCGCTTTGAATATAGCTTCATCTTTCTGTTGGTACTGTTCAAAATTGGACCTACAGAAGAAGATATATTCCGAGCTTTCAACATACTTGGTATCATCGCCTTGATTCTGGCAGTAATAGCATTCTTTTTTCCTGTATGGTTTGTGGACTTACACAAGTTATTAGGATTTCTGCGCAACCAGGGCGATCTGGACTTTCTTGCAGCAGCCCCAGGATTCCCATGCGCAGTCTTTTATTTCTATATATTGGGCTACAAAGTCCTTATAAAATACAAGCAGCAGAAACATTTGCTGGTATGGTTCTCTTTGTTTATGGCTTACATCTTCATTGTACAAAACCGTAGCACATTGCTTATTGCCGTTCCTTTTTATCTTTACGTGCTATTGCGTTCTGATTTTAGAATAAAATGGCTAATTCTATCTATTCTTATCATAGGATGTGGTAGCTATTTACTTTTTGTATTCGACGCTCTGATGGAAGAAACAAGAGGCCAATTGAACGATACGCATTACAATCGGTGGCAAGCTATCTACTATTATGTATTGGAACGCGATTACAACTTCTACAATACTCTTTTGGGAAATGGAAAGCCCTGTGCCGGTTCACCTTATTTATATGAATTGGTGCGTGTCAGCAAATCCCGTTTAGCCTTTGTGTCTGATATAGGTTTGATAGGAACTTTTTATATGTACGGGCTTGCCATGATGCTGTTTATCTATCGTTTTGTATTCGTGGCCTTGCTTAACAAAGGCTTCCCCACTTATCTACGTTTTTACGCCTTGTGGGTGCTAATTGTTCCCACCATCCACTGTTTTGGGACAGGTACAGAGTGCTCCGGCATGCTGCTATTTGCCATTTTTTTCTATTGCATCATTCTTCATGAAGACAATTATGGATGTATCTGTAATCATAGTGAACTACAACACCTGTGAGCTGACCCGGGCGTGCATAGACAGCATTTATAGCCATACGTCCGGCGTGGAATTTGAAGTCATTGTAGTGGACAATGCATCGGCAGACGGAAGTTTTGAAGTGCTGAGCCAAGACAGAAGAATTATTTTCGTAGAAAGCGGATCGAATTTAGGATTCGGGAAAGCGAATAACCTGGGATATAAATATTCGTCAGGAAAGTATGTTTTCCTCTTAAACTCAGATACACGATTACTAAACAACGCACTCTACTTGTTTTACGAAGAGATGGAGAAAATGCCCAACAACGTAGCATGCATAGGCTCTATCCTGCGAGCATCCGACGGAATCACTCCCAATGGATCTTATGCCCTTTTTCCTACAATAACAACCATGCTGAGATTTTTTGCCGGTTATTATTTCCGATTGAAATTCAATAGGAACAACCATATAGAACCTCCATTTGAAGTGGATTATATCACTGGAGCCGACCTTTTTATCCGACAACATGTGATTGAACAGTTTGGTTTATTCGATCCGGATTTCTTCATGTATTTTGAAGAGACGGAAATGCAGCTAAGGTATTCGAGGTGCGGATATAAACGCCTGATTATCCCCGGGCCGGAAATCGTGCATCTGGAATGTGCGTCATCGGGGAAGGGAAACGCCTTGTCGGGAGTGCGCGCGCAGATGTATTTTGAAGGGATGATGATATATATGAGAAAACGCTACAGCAGCGGCAAATATGTGTTATTCAGACTAATATCCCTGCTCTATTTGCCTCTTGTCTTCGTCAATGAAAAAAGCAGGAAAGACTTATGTGCAACATCCAAATTATTCTTTAAAATATGAACAGACTTATTTACGTTGATGCGTTTTCGCATGGGACAACGCACGAGACTTTCAATGCCTCCTCATTGAAAATGTTCTCTGAGATATACGATGAGATAGATTATTACGCAACATGCGGTTCGCAGAGATGCGTAGAAAAAATAGCAGGTGTCTTTCCCGCAAATATCCGGCGACATTCAATATATCTTTCTCCAAAAATGAAAGGATCATTGGGAGCATTTATGGAGGGAATAGTTTCCAATCTCTGGGCTTTGCTGATGCTTCTTCGCGCTCCATGTCATTCTACCCTTTTCTATAATGCCAATCCACTATGGGCAATGAGCCAAATAAATCGCATTGCACGATATCGTAAAATAAAAGTAGTAATAATGTGTCATGGGGAATTGGGCTTCCTCATCTCCGGAACCCGCCTAAACAAACTTTCGCAGACCGCCTTAAACTTATTTCGATCAAAGAAATTCGTCATAGCAAACAATCTATATTTCTGTGTAGCCAGTAAAACTATCCTCAATAATGTAAAAAAAGTATTTGCCCAGCAAGTGGCAGACAAGTTCATATCATTTGAACATACATTTATTCCTCAAAAAGTAACAACAGAGAAAGCTATAATCAACAGTAAATTCAAAATAGGCACAGTAGGAACATTGTCTAATACCTCGGATAAAATAAAGCAAATACTCAAATTAGGAGAAGCCTTAAAAAATAGGCCTGACATTGAATTCTATACTTTGGGAAGAGTGATCTGCGACACTGCATTGCTTGACAAGTTCGAAGTGAAATACATCCCGGGTACTGAAATAAAACATATACCTAAAGAGGAGCTTAATCGCTATATTGATTCTATGGATTGCCTGGTGTTTATGTATCCGATGGATATGTATCGGTTCACAGCAAGCGGAGCGCTGTGTGATGCCTTAGATCGTGAAAAAATCATTCTCTCGTTGCATAATGATTACTTTGACAAAATTTTCAGCAGAGTCAATGTCGGAAAACAGTTTGATACAATGGATGAACTGATTCGGTTTATATGCACATTCAACAAATCGACATTAAAAGATCTTGATTTCAAAGAATGTAAACGATTACTTTCTCCTGAATATGAAGCTACTCAATGTAGAACGACTTTCTTAAATTTATAAGCTAATTATAATGAATACTGATAATAATTATAAAGTTAATCTAACGCTTGCCATCTGCATGTACAATGCGGAGAGATACATTGAGGAAACCCTGCAATCTGTACTGAACCAGACTATGCAGGAATTCCACTTGATTATAGTGAACGATTGCAGTACGGATAGCAGTGTGTCTATTGTCCGGAAGTTCTTTGAGCAACATCCACGCCAGTACGAATTGATAGATTTTGACGAGAACCATGGCCTAGCTTATGCACGGCATTTTGCCGAACACTATGCAAAGACGACATACATGATGTTTCTGGATTCGGATGATTTGCTATATCATAACGCAATTAAACAGATGTATGACAAGATTACATCGGACGGGGACTTGATGGCTGTGGGATGCTATGTCGAATATATAGACCGTTTGGGGAGGAGGATCGGGGGAGGCATCTTTCTTGGAGAAAAAAGTAAAGAAAAATTTTACATAAAAGCGAAGAACAAAAAACTAATATTTATGCTGACATCGGCAATCTATGATCGGCAATTAGCATTGTCAATCGGTGGTCATGCAATTGACGGGTTTCCCGAAGGCAAACCGCGTTTTCAGGATTTCTGCGAAGATTTAGATCTCTGGACACGAATGAGCGACTTCTATGTGGATGGAAAAGCAATTGTAGTGGTGCCGGAAATATTATATAAATACAGAAAATCAGGCGGGTTATCATCGAACTCATTCAATATGATAATAAAGATGCGTTATACGAAGACGAACTTGCTTCGTCGCCGAGCCGGAGAAAAGGAATTCACCTTTATAGAATTCCGCAATCAAATAAGTGCTGAAAATTTGAAAAGAATAGAAAAGGATGCCAAAGCGGCAGACTGTTTGCGAAACGGAGTTTTCTATCTCAAAGAGCACTCATTTATCAAGGGGGGATGGACCATCCTAAAATCGGTTTGGTATAAACCTACCTATATAATAGATAAGTTTAAGCATAATATATTAAGAATAAAATGAAAAATGTAGCATACATATTAGTCGAGGTATTTCAGTTTTTGAATAAAAGGAGATATGCTGTACTTCGAAATTATGATAACTTACCCCATGCATCGGGACGCGATATCGACATCATAATAGAACGTCGGGATTTCTTTATTATTAGAAAGTCTTTAGCAGGACTCTTTTTCCATAATGGATTTTACTTAATACAATATTATGAGGGGAGTGAAATGCATTCTATGGTATTTGCCTCCTCCCAATTAGGAAAAACGGATATTATCTCATTTGATTTTTTATTTTCTATTTATGTCAGGAATTTAGTTCTTTTTGAAGCAAAAGACCTATTAGAAACAAGGATATTTAATGGGGAAATATTCCATGTGCGAAAAGATTGGGAGTTTTTGGCCAAATATACATATAACACCATTCTGAAGGAGGACTATCCTTTAAAATATGAAGCCGTAAAAGCAGAAGCATTGAATCTTTATCCACTGGAAATCGGCAAAGCCCTGAAGAGCATCGGAATAAACGATTGTACTTCTGGAGTGAGGGCGGCGTCTGTATCGCAAAAACTTTGGGTACTCCACTTTGTTAGGACATCTTATTCTACCCTGAGATATTGTGTTGCAACAATCTCCAATCTATTTTATCCCAAAGGAATATCTGTAGGATTCACTGGCCCGGACGGCTCAGGAAAGACAACCGTGATTGATCAAATTAGAAAAAGGTTGCAGGCCGTTTACCCCAGCATTCTATTGCTCCATCATCGGCCTGCATTGATGGGCAACTTGGGTGAAGTGGCGCATTTTACGGGGATAAAAAAAGGCGTAGACCGTCAGTTCGACAAGCCTCACCGAGGAAAGAAGCGAGGCAAGCTTAGCTCCATTTTGAGGCTGGCATATTATTCTACCGACTATGTCTGTGGCTATTTTATCAAAGTTCATCCCTTTTTATTCAAGCGTAGTATTATAATATTCGACCGCTACTATACCGACATCATCTGTGACAGTAGGCGTAGCAGCATTTACCTTAGTCATAAATTTCTATATTGGTTCGGATTATTATTTATTCCTCAGTTAAGGCATAACATTTTGCTTACAGCTGACAGCCAGACCATTCTTGAAAGAAAACAGGAACTGGATAAGGAAGGTATTGATGCCATCAATCATAAAATAGATTATCTGGTAACGAAAAAGGGATATTATAAAGTGATGAATGAAGGTACACCGCAAGAGGCCGTAGAAAAGATTCTTCAAATCATCTTTGAAGAGCAGCATAAGATGAACATAAAGCGACTTTGAAATGTGTGATAAAGAACGGAAAGATTGGATTGACTCTGTAAAAGCTATTTGCATGCTTGGAGTATATCTGCTTCATAGTGAGGCTTATTATGGAACGGGAGGCGTTTCTTACGGTTACGCCTTGACCCCATTTTATGTTAATGCGTTTTTCTTTGTGAGCGGTTATCTCTTTTTGGGGAAGCGAACGGGAAGCAATATGTCAATATTTATTAACAGGGGGGGGGTAAAAAGAGACCTTGCCAATGTGTGGTATCGTTTAGTTGTCCCCACATTGCTCTTCTCCTCGCTGCTCTATCTGCCCAAGATGCTGTTTCAGGGTGCTGATGTGGATATGGGGCACTATCTATTTGAGGTTTGGGGCGGTATCAGTAGCTGGTTTACGTCGGCGTTGGCGGTAGCCCAGATGGTTCTGATTCTCTTGTTGCCACTCGGATTCCGGAGTAGCCGTGCCTATGTGCTGGTCACATTCGTCCTATCGGGACTTGGCCTATATCTGAATACAGGGCCGGTATCCAATGATGCGGCCGACTATTTTCCTTGGTTCTATAAGACCGGATTGGTGTATGTGTTTGTAATGGTGGCGGGAGGAATTTATTGCCGCTACGAAGAAAAGATGGATAGCCTTATGACACGTCGTGGTTGGCCGCTGGTCGGTGCTGTCTATGCAGGAATCCTCATTTCAACTTGGGAAACCCACTCAATAAAGGCTATCGGAATTAGCGGTCACTGCAACTTGTCGGGACTTCTGACCCTGATTTGCGGCATCGCATTACTCATTATGATTACAAAACGGATGAAGCGTATTAATTGGTTAGCATTTATCGGCAAAAACTCTATTGTATTTTACTTTTTTTCAGGTGCGATACCAGCAGTCTGCAGCGCAATAATCGGACGTGCTGGATTCGAGAAAAATTATATCCTCACAATCATAGTGGCTATTTTGTCCATAACCATCAGTTCTGTTATTGCAAAGGTTGTGGAAAGGTACATGCCTTTCCTGACGGATCTGCGAAAATTGAAACAATGAACAAACTAAAAATATTTGTTTCTGCTTACGCCTGCGAACCGGGCTTGGGCAGCGAAATCGGTGTGGGCTGGCATTGGGTGCTGGAAATGTCCCAATACTTTGAATTGTGGGTACTGACCCGAGAAAGTAACCGCCATACCATTGAGCCATGGATAACAGCACACCCGGAATACAGCGGCATACATTTCCTATATTATGACTGGCCCAAGTGGGCACGGTTCTGGAAAAAAGGTTTGCGAGGTGTACGCACTTACTACAACATCTGGCAATATTGCACAAATGACATTGTGAAACAAACAATGCAGGAAAATGACATTCACATATTCCATCACCTCACTTACGGCAATGTACTCTGGAAAGTGAGCAAATATGGGCAGAAACAGTTCTTCATTTGGGGACCAGTAGGTGGACTGGAAAGTATTCCAAAGGAGTTCACCTGCTACTATGGCTTCAAGTCGAAATGTATAGAAAGCCTGCGACGCTGTGTGATACGGTTACTGCCGTTGAATAAAGGCTTTAAAACAAGGTGCAGAAATGCTGACCTCATCTTGTGCAAAACCGATATCACCCGGAATTGCATACCTGCGACATATCGGGAAAAGGCGGTGCTGCAAACAGATGTGGCGGTAGAGTTGTGTGATATACAAGAACCGGTGACGGACAGTCATCTGACGGCAGAGTTTATAACGATAGGGCGCTTGGATGGCTGGCGAGGCTTTGACCTTTGCATAGAAAGCGTGGCAAAAGCCGTAAAAGTACGGTCGGACATTCATTTGACCATTGTTGGTGACGGAACAGATAAACTCCGATTGAAGCGGCTCGCAGGCAAACATGGGATAAGTGACAAGGTGACTTTTGCAGGTAAAGTTTCGATGGAAGAGTATAAACTGCTGTTGAACAATGCCGATGTAGTGATGAACGCTGCACTGAAAGAGGGTGCCGTAACCGTCTCTTTTGACAGTATGTCGATGGGCAAACCTTTAATCTGCCTCAACTCTACCGGATATACACGCTATTTCAGCGATGAATATGCTGTGATAATCCCTATCGGAAAACGTGAACAAGTGATAGATGACTTAACAGACGGAATACTGAAAATGTGTGTCCCGGCCACGCATAAACGGATGGGAGAATCGGCACGAGCTGCCGGAAAGCATTTCACGTGGGCAGCGCATGGAGAAGATATATACCGATTGTTCACGGAACGGATGAAAGGGAAATGTTGACTTCCTGTGTATGGCGGCAAGACGAAACGTCCTTTTATCGTATTGCCAATTCCGATGGCAAAGTGTGGCTGATGCCTGCCTGCAATATGCGGGTGGGACTGGGCCTCTATCAGCCAAGTGGCAGAAAAGGAAAGTTGCTGAAGGCTCTTTTTCCCTATCTGCACAAAGTGAGCCTGGTGCGCAGGGTGGTGAAGGCGCAACCGGTGCACTATGAATTGCAGGAAGATTTGCGGCTCTTGCTTTGCCAAGTTTTTCACACATCAGATTGGAAGTTTTCTATGTTTTGCGGCACTCCCTGCGTGCATCAAAAAATAACGATTCAGCTTTTTAAAGGGAAACACTTTTTGGGGTACTGCAAGATATCGGACAGTGAGGAGGTCGCTAAGTTGTTTGAAGAAGAAACGAAGACTTTGCGATATCTGACCAAACAGGGCATGATGAATATTCCTCGATGCCTTTATTGTGGAAAAACGGAGGGGAATGTAGCTGTTTTTGTACAAAGTACCATAAAAACGAATCATTCTCAAATAATGCATAAATGGACTGATTTACAAAAACAATTCTTAGTTAATCTTCACGAAAAGACTAAGCAAAAGTTATTATTTGAAAGCACCAATTTCTATCAAACACTTATCGAACTTAAGAAGCACCTTGATTGGTTCTCAAATAATGCAGAGCGGACGATGATTGAAAAGGCTATGACCAGCGTATTATCGTATTATGCAAAGAAAGAGGTGGAATTCTCGGCCTATCATGCCGATTTTACTCCGTGGAACATGCTCGTGGAAGACGGGAAACTATTTGTTTTTGATTGGGAATATGCAAAATTGAGTTATCCGCCGTATCTGGATGTATTTCATTTCTTTACTCAAATTGCTATTTTGGAGCAAGGGGTTGACGATGCTATCCTGATTTATAAAATCTATCAAAAATATAAATGTATTTTGCTAGGCGGCATTCGGATTCAAGATAAAGCATATCTCTGCTATTTGTTACATATTATTTACTTCTATTTCAAGAGAAACAACGGCCTATTTTCTACCAATGACCATAGCTATAGATGCTGGATATCATTAATTAACATACTATTAGACAATGAAAAAGATTCTTAATTGTACCTATTCGTTTATGGATAATTACGCACAACATGCCGGACTATCCATTCTATCACTATTTGACAACAACAAAGAAGCAGATGAGATTAATGTATATGTCATTGATTACAATATAGGAGATGAGAACCATGGTAAATTAGAAAAGGTTGCAGCTATGTATCAGCGTAGGATTTTCTTTGTCAATTTGGAACTTATCTCAAAAAAGATGGATGTATCTACAAATTTTTGCCGAAGCACTTATGGTAAGCTATTCCTTTCACAAATAGAAGAGGTGGATTTGATGTTTTCCTTTGATTGCGATACAATAGTATCGGGATCGTTGATGGGCCTGCTTGATGTGGATATGACCGATACACTAGTTGCAGGTGTGCAGGACACGGTTAACCCGTATTTTGTCCACAAAATAGGAATGACAAATGGTGACCGCTATATTAATTGCGGAGGCGTAATTCTTTTAAATCTGAAACTTTGGCGAGATATGGGGATTGAGAAAAAATGTATTGATTATGTAATGTCATTCGATGGGAATCCTCCTTTCGTGGATCAAGGAACTATCAACCATGTCTGTAAGGATAAGAAGAAAATTCTCCCACCGGAATACAATTTGATAAATCCTATGTTTATGTATCCGGTAGGGAGGATAAAACGTCTCTTCAAGATGAAAACCTATTACTCGCAAGCCGAGATAGAGTATGCCATGAGGCACCCGAAAGTAATTCACTTCACGGGTGAATTGTATAATCGTCCATGGTATTCAAACTGTGACCATCCAATGAAGCAGGTGTACTTGGATTATCTTGCTACGTCGCCATGGAGAAACAATGCACTTCTATACGGCAGGATGTCAAAGAACTGTAGAATTCAGAAATGGATTTATGATCATTGTCCATTCTTTGTATATGAGATGATGGTAAGGTTCATTCATGTGAGGCATAAACTTCAAAACAGAGTAATGTAATGGAAAATACAGCGATGAATAGTTTTGAAAGAATAGAGTGGGTAGATCTGATAAAGGGGTATGCTATCTTTCTTGTGGTAATAGGTCATGTGCTGATTTATATGTTCCACGAAGAGGGAGGGGCTTCCTTAGTGTTATATACTCGTTTCATATGCCTCTTTTTATGTTCGTGGGAGGATATGTTGCTCAGATGAAGTATCGGAATGTGTCTGTGAAATCTTTGCCTTCGTATATAAAAAAGAAATTCATATTGCTTGTGGTTCCTTACGTTGTGTGGTATGTATTGGTGCCGAAATATGTTAGCAATGTCAGTTTGGCAACAATGTTGAATCCACTAACTATCATAAAGCAGACTTATATTGTTGTGATAGAATATAAAGGGCTTTGGTTTCTATTAGCCTTCTTTTCATTATCAGTAGGTTTTTACATCAGAGAATTGTTAATAAAACAAAAAGGGG
>OGYN01001156.1_pt1 | contig 22244 bp, 19 predicted proteins | sample 1576551 | NCBI WGS metagenome assembly OGYN01 (sample SAMEA3541589, study PRJEB24748) | human gut metagenome | biome: human gut; feature: human-associated habitat; material: faeces | place: China | collected 2012 | reverse complement strand
CGGCTCCGGCAGCACCGGCGGCGTAAAGCGAAGGGGCGGCGCGGCAGCCGCGATTTCCAGCAGAGCGGCTATGTCCAGCGTTTTTTCCGCCTCGGCTGCCAGCCTGCGCAGCTTCTCTTGCAGGTCGGCTACCTCGTCCGCGGTGATGAGTCCCAAGTGGCGGCTCTCCAGCGCGCACTCCGGCAGACGGGGCAGGTAGCCGCAGGCGCGGACGCCCAGACGGTTTTCCAGCTCCTGTGCCAGCGGGCCGTAGCTCATGGCGCTGCACCCGTTGAGGATGACGCCCCGGATACCGCTGTCCGGCGCGAAGCGGAGAAAGCCCTCCGCCGCCGCCAGAACCGACAGCGCTGCGCCCCGGGCGTTGACCACCAGCACCACGGGGCTTTCGGTTTCCCGCGCCGCCTCATAGGTGCTGGCGCGGGTGGAGGTGAGGCCCAGACCGTCATAGTAGCCCATGACGCCCTCGATCACCGTAACGTCGCAGCCTTCGCCGTTGTGCGCCAGCAGATAGCGCATGGTGTCGCGGTCAAAAAAGAACGGGTCGAGATTAGAGCTTTTCGCGCCGATGACCCGGCTGTGGAACATGGGGTCGATGTAATCCGGGCCGCATTTTGCCGCACCTACCCGCAGACCCCGCGTTACCAGCGCCTGTAAAACGGCACAGGTGACGGTGGTCTTGCCGCAGCCGCTGTTGGTACCGGCCAGCACCAGCCGGGGGACTTTTTGCTCCATAGCGACCTCTCAATCCGCCACGATGGTGGCAAAATAGCTAATCTCCTCCGGCAAGTGCCGCAGGTCGGTGTAGACCTGCTCTGTCTCCAGTCCGCAGTCCGCCACCATACCGGCGTTTGCCGCCATACCGCGGCGCTCCAGCGCCGCCGCCGTCTCGTGGATGGCCTTGCCGGACTTCATGATGACCTTCGTTCCCGGCAGCGCCAGTGCGCTGTCCAGCTCGGCGCTGCCCGGCAGGATGTGGAGAGGCTCCTCCATGCGGGTGAGGCTGCGCCCCAGCCGCGCCGCCACGGCGCAGAAGCTGGTGACGCCGGGACACATCACCGTCTCAAACCCGTCAGCGCGGATGCGCTCCAGAATATAGTAGGCCGTGGCGTACACGGACACGTCGCCCAGATTCACCATGGCCACGTCCCGCCCGGCCGACAGCTCGGCTTTGATAGCGGCTGCCGCCGTGCGGTAGCTGTCCTCCCGTACCGCCGCGTTACGCGCCATGGTGAAGTCCAGCGGCAAGACGGTCTTGCCCTGCATATCCACCGCCCCGGCGGCGATGTCCAGTGCCAGCATCCGCCCGGACTTCATCCGGGGAGCCGCGATAACGTCACACGCCTCCAGCACCCGGCAGGCCTGCCGGGTCAGCAGCTCCGGGTCGCCGGGGCCCACGCTGACGGCGTAAAAAACACCCTGTTTTGCCATGTCGCTGCTCCTTACGGCACAAATTCCAGACTGTCAAAGCAGGGGTCGTACTTCCCATGCTCCATCTGGTACAGTTTTGCGATATACGCCCGTGTAAAGATCTCCTCCGGCGGGCCAATGCGGTCGATCCGGTCGCCTGCCACGCACACCACGGTGTCGGAGATGCGCTCCGCCAGCTCCAGCTCGTGGAGCGACAGCAGTACCGCCAGATCGTTTTCCCGTACCATGCGCTTGAGTACCGTCAAAAGCTCCAGCTTATAGCGGATGTCCAGAAAGCTGGTGGGCTCGTCCAGCACGATGATCTCCGGCTCCTGACACAGCGCCCGCGCCAAGAGGATGCGCTGGCGCTGCCCATCGCTGATGGCGGAGAAGGGGCGGTCGGCAAACTCCATGCCGCCTACCTGCTCCAAGGAGCGCTCCACGATGGCCTGATCCTCCGACTGCAAAATGCCCAGCCGCCCGGTATAGGGATAGCGGCCGCTGCTCACTACGTCCCGGCAGGTCATCAGCTCCGGCTCCATGCGCGCCGTCATCAGAATGGCCATGCGCCGGGCGATCTCGTTGCGGCTGCGCGCTTCCATGGCCTTCCCGTCCAGAAACACCGTGCCGGACACCTTGGAGAGCTGGCCGATAATGGTTTTCAATATGGTGGATTTTCCCGATCCGTTGGGGCCGATGAGCGTCACGATCTTGCCCCGCTGCACATGGAGGGCGACATCCTCGATCAGCGGCTTGCCGTGGTAGCCCACGGACAGGTCTTTTGTTTCCAGATATGCTGCCATACTCACGCCGCCTTTCTGTGGATCATCATGTAGATGACGATGGGTGCGCCGAACACCGCCGTGACGGAGCTGATGCTCACCTCCGTGGGGGCGAAGGCGGTACGGGCGATGAGGTCGCAGAACAGGCAGAACACGCCGCCGCCCAGAAAGCACGCCGGGATCATGACGAGCGGCTCCGCCGACTTAAAGAGGGATTTCATCAGGTGCGGCACAGCGATGCCCACAAAGGAGATGGGGCCGGCAAAGGCCGTGACGCAGGCGGACAGCACGCTGGACAGCAGGATCAGCGCCGTCCGGAACGCCCGCAGCGGTACGCCCATGTTCTGGGCGTAGACCTCGCCCAGCTGGTACGCCCGGATGGGCTTGGACAGCAGGAAGGTCAGCAGCAGCGTGACGCCGCAGACAGCGGCCATGGTCTTTACATTCTCCCAGCTCATACCGGAGAAGGAACCCAGCGACCAGTTGTGCAGGTTCACGATGCTGGAATCGTCGGCAAAGGTCACGAGAAAATCCGTCAGCGCCGAGCAGATGTAGCCGATCATCACGCCGCAGACCACCAGCAGGCTCATGCGCTTGACCCGCTGGGAGATCAGTAGCACGAAGCCCATGGACACCATGGCGCCCACGAACGCCGCCGCAATGAGGATGGCGGAGGAGGTGGTCTTGCCCCGGCTCAGCAGCGCCAGCATGGCCACGCACACCGTCATCTTCGCGCCGGAGGAGATACCCAGCACGAAGGGGCCGGCGATGGGGTTGTGGAAAAAGGTTTGCAGCAGATAGCCGGACAGGGACAGCGCCCCGCCCAGGATCAGCGCCGACAGAAGCCGGGGCAGACGGATCTTCATGATGATCTGGCTCTGCGTAAAGCCCACATCGCCGCCCAGCAGGATCCGCCATATCTCAGACGCGGAAAGAGAAACGCTTCCCGCGAAGATGTTCCAAATCAAAAATGTGAATAAAAGCAGGAGGAGCAGCAAAAAGCCTCCCCAGATGCGAAGTGTTCGGGTCCTCTTCATGCCGCTCCTCCTTATAATGCAATGATGTAAAAAATGCTCACTTCATCCGTGTCAGGAAGTGAAACGCCGTGTCCGGCGCGTCGTTCAACGCGTGGTTGACGTCCAGAATGAGGTCGCTCAGCTCCAGCGACTCCTGATAGAAGTTTTTGGTCAGGCACCATACGTTGCCGCTCTTGACAGCCTTGAAGTCGGCCAGAAGCGGGTCCAGTGCCACCAATTCGTCCAGCGTGTGCAGCTCGCCGTCGATGATGCTGTTGTAGATCAGCACGTCGGCGTCCACCGCTCCGTGGTAGAAGGATTCCATCTGAATATTAATGGTGGACTGGGCGTTGTCCTCCGCCGACTCGTCGAAGGAGACATAGTCGCCGCCGGCGATGGCGACGCACTTCGCCACATAGTCCGTGGACTTGCGGACATTCACCGCGCCGCTGCTGGTGATGTAGAAGAAAGCCACGGTCTTGCCCGTGGGCTGCTGCTCCAGCACATCCGCCATGCTGTCCATCTTTGCGTTGAACAGCGCCTCGGCCTCGTCCTCCTTGTCCAGCAGCGCCGCGTACAGCTTGATCCACTCCATCCGGCCCATGGGCAGGGTCTCGTAGCTGGAGGTCTCCACCAGTACGGGGATGCCCAGCCGCTCCAGCTGCTCCAGCACCGCCGGGGAGTGGTAGATCATGGTGTTTTCCACCGCCAGATCGCAGCCGTTGGACAAAATCAGCTCATAATCCGGCTCGGAATACTTGCCGGCGTAGGTCATCGCGCCGCTGTCCATGGCGTCCTTGGCGCTTTGAATGTACCAGTCCGCCTGCTTTTTGCCGCTGAGGGTGATGCACCCGACGGCATCCAGCTTGTCAAAGTAGTCCATGGCGGCGGCCGCCACCAGATAGATCTGATCCAGCGGCTGCTGCAAAACGGTGACGCCGGCGGGGACGCCCTCCGGTACCGCCGCGCCCTCCGCTACCAGCAGGTACACCCGGTCGTCGTGGATGGTGATACGCTTGTAGCTCTCACCGGCGTACTCCACGGTGAACTGCTGGGCGTAGCGCAGGGGCATGGTGCGGTCAAAGACCAGCTCGTCCCACGACACGGCGGCGGTTTGCCCGTCTGCCTTGGCGGGGGCGTCAGCCGCGCCGCAGGCACAGAGGGACAAGACCGTCAGCGCCGCCAGCAGTCCGGCGAGAAAACGCCTCACTGGGCGGCCTCCACGGCGGTGGAGGAATCGAAGGTCAGGGTGTACTCGATCTCATGGGGGGTGCTCATGGCGGTGGTATCGCCGATCACCGTCAGCGGGGTATCCAGCGCCCGGACGGGGATCTCGAAGGTGGAGCCGCCCTCGGTGGTGAGAACGTCATAGCGCTGGCCGTCCACCAGCATATAGTCGTACTTCTGGCTGCTCCACACGATGGTGGCAGTGGCGGCGCCGTTCTCCACCTTCAGGGTGCAGGGGGTCAGCACGTGGGACTTGCCGGAGCCGCCCTCGAAGCCCACCTCGATGGTGTAGGTGCCGTCCGCCAGCGTAATGGCGGCAGCGTCGTCGCCGTCGTTCTCCTCCTTCAGCACGGGGTTGGAGACGGAGACCTTGTGGTCATACCACACGCCCTTCTTGCCGATGAGGGCCACGTCGAACTCCTCGTCCAGCGCGGGAACAGGGATATCAAAGCCGTTGACCGTCTCGGTCAGGCCGTCGGGATAGGTGACAGTGTCCTGGGTGGGCTGCAGCAGCACGGCGCCGTCCTTCTGGGCGTCCTCCTTCAGACCGGGGAACAGGTTGACGATGCTGGTGGAGGCGAGGCTGACGTGGATGGTCATCTGGCCGTCCTTCACGGTCAGCACGCCCTTGCCGTCGCAGGTCTCGTTGGCGTGGAACATACTGCTGTCGGTGTTGAAGTCGGCGGTGTACACGCCGTCCGCCAGTGCGGGCTGGTCGGGCTCGTCGTTGCCGGGAGCGTCGGCCTGCTGCTGTCCGCAGCCAACCAGCAGCGCCGTCATCATCAGAGCGGCCAGCAGAAACGAAAGGATTTTTTTCATGGTAAAGTCCTCCTTGCTTTGAAAAAAGCTCCGAGGCGATGGTGTACCGCCCCGGAGCCCGTTCAGTCCTTGTTACGCGATGGCGTCAATGGCAGCCTTGGTGTGGGCTACATAGAGAGCCTGCACGTCCGCGATACGGCCCAGACCGGAGATCTGGCAGTTCACGGTGAAGCCGGCGGCCTCAAACATGGTCTTCCAGGAATCATCGTCTGCACCGGCCATGTCGTTGTTGGCGTGGTCGCCAGCCACGACCATCAGGGGACGCAGCACCACGGTGGTGTAGCCGGCGTTCTTGACGGCCTCGATCACGGCCTCGCAGGAGGTTTCCTCGGGCTCGCCCTCCACGGTGCCGACGAACACGTTCTCATAGCCCAGCTTGGCCATCTGGGTAGCCATCTGGCTGTAGGTGACCTTGGCCACATGAGCCGTACCATGGCCCATCAGCACGTAGGCAACACCGGCATCCTTGGCGGCAGCGGTGGACTCATAGCCGCTCTCCTCGAGGGCAGCGGCCACGACGGCCTTGGCGACGACTTCCTTGTCGGCGTTGATGACGGTGGCATCGTTGCCCACCTCGCCCAGCATGGGCTCGGCGATCTCAACGGAGTCAAACTGGTCGCGAACTTTGTCGATGGCGGCGCACATCTCGTCGTACTCAGCACCGTGCATCAGGTGGGTGGGCTGGACGACCAGCTGCTTCACACCGTTGGCGACAGCGCGCTCCAGGGCCTGCTCCATGTTGTCGATCTTCTCGCCGTCACGGGCCTGGATGTGGTTGATGATGATCTGCGCGGTGAAGGCGCGGCGCACGGACCAGTCGGGGTTGGCCTCCTGCAGGGCATCCTCGATGCTCTTGATGTCGGCTACGCGGCTGTCGTTGAAGGAGGTGCCGAAGGACACCACCAGCAGCTCCTTCTCGCCGATCTCGTCCTGGTTGCGGGGATCGTCCTTGGAGGCGTCGCCGGTGTCCAGACCGAAGTACTCGGGGCTGGCCTCCTCGCCCTCCACCAGCGCCTTCTGGGCGTCGGTCAGGGCATCCCAAGCGGCCTTGGCGGCCTCGCACTGGGCGTCGGTCTCCTCGGTGCGCTCCTGCACATAGATGGCGTCGATCAGGGCGGCGACCTTGTCGGCAGCGGCCTTGTCGGTCTCCTCGGTGTTCACATCGTTGTTGTCAGCGTCATTGCTGTCGGCAGCATTGTCCTTGTTGCCGCAGGCGGTCAGCATGCTCATCAGCATCACAGCCGCCATCAGAAAGGCAAGTGCTTTCTTCATGGTTGATCTACCTCTTTCCAAATTATTTGTTCTGAAAGAAATATAAAAGCGGCTGCGTCTCACACAGCCGCCCTCGGTGCTTCTTACTACATATACATCCGCGCGGTGACCCGCAGCGGATCATAAGCTCGTAGGAAAACCAACCTGTTGGCAGCAGGTTTGAGATTCCACACAGAGGCAGGTCTCCTGACTTCGCTCATCGCGGCGTTGCCCTTCCCGGTTTCCCAGTGGTTCGCAGACCGCTCCCGTACACAGTGACTGCATCGTTCCGGATTCGCACCGGATTCCCTTTTCATCTGCTTTTGAGCAGACACCTCTGTGCTACAACTTTATATTTTTTCAGACGGGCTAATTATATCACACTTTGTCGAATTGTCAATCTATGCCTTATTAGGTATTAGACATAGAAAAAATGCCGGAAACCACGGCGGTTTCCGGCATTTTGCAGGTGCGCCTGAATACAAGAGAGCTTTACAGGAGAGGCAAAGAAAGCATTGAACGGGTCTTCGCAGACACTAAGGAAAAACACGCGATGCGTTATACACAATATAGAGGCTTGGCTCAGATCACAAACTGGGTGAAGCTCAAGCTGGCGGCGTTTGCACACCGCTGCGTGGGAGGGGTTTTCTCAAGAGGGGTTCTTGCCGCGCCGCTCAGGTCACTGCCGGGCCTCGCGCCACGCGTTCAGGTAAGCGGCAGACTTCTCAGCGTCCGCCACAATCGTCTTACCGGTACCCAAAACGGGCGTCAGCGGGCTGTATGTGGGGATCAGGCGGTTGTCAAACACGGCGCTGATCTGCTCCTGATTGACGGCGAACAGGGCTGCCTTTCTCAGGTTGACATCGCTGAAGATGCCCTTGAAGTTAAAGGCGCAATAGTTGTATGCGTTGCTGGCCACCTCCTTGGTCATAAGGTTGGTTTCCTTATTCGCAAGGGCGATCTTCTCGGCGGGCATACAGTAGAGGGCGTGGATCTCACCGGCGCGCAGAGCTGCAAAGGCGTTCTCCATGTCGCTGATGAACTTCACCTCAATGGTCTTGATCTTGGGGGTGTACTTATCCTCGGTGGGCATGTAGTAGGGGTTGGCCTCGAAGGTCATGCCGTAGTCCGTGCGCTTGATGGGGATATAGGGGCCGCTGCAGACCATATTGTTGTCATAGGCGGCACCCTCGGTATACCACATCTGATCGCCGTAGAGCATATCCGTCTTTACATCATAGCTGGCGGGATCGGTGAGGAATTTCTTGTTCACCGCTTCGATCTGCTTCTTGCTCACGATGCCGCCAGCGTTGTGGGCAAAGGCGTTCAGCGCCTGCGGGAACACATACTTCGTGGACAGGCGGATCACCTGATAGGTGCCGGAGGCGTTGTTCACGTCGGTGGCCTTGTCGGTCAGGGCGGTGATGTCGGAGGGAGCGGACTTCTGGAGCTCATCGTAGACGCTGCCGCCATCCTTAGTCTGGATCCCCTTCAGGGACTCCAGATCGGTAATGGCCGCCACACTGTCTACGGTTTCAAAGTTGCCGTAGTTCACGTTATCGGGGGCGGCGTTCTTATCCATCATTCTCTCGACGGAGTACACCACATCCTCGGCGCTGACAATCTCACCGGTGTCCACAGCGTGCATATTTTCCACCTTGCAGAAGTGGACGTCATCTCTCAGCAGGAAGTAGAAGTCCGTGCCGTTTTCCGCCAGCGTGTAACCGCGGGTCAGAGAACTCTTGGTGGTCAGAGTGTCGTCATCCGCTAAATTGAGCAGACGAATATAGCCATTGGTGATGCCTAGGAAGGTGGAACTGTCGTCGGAGCGGATGGGATCCAGCGGGAGCAGGTCAGAGTAGAGCTGGCTGGTCACATACGTTCTGGCGGCGTTGTCGTCCGGATTCTTGAAGCGGAGCTCCTCCCAGACCAGAGCGCGGGACTTGGGCATGCGGACGGTGTCCGCGTTGAGGACATCCGTGTTGAAGGTTTCCGTGCGCATGGACACATAGATGGGCAGCACATAGGCCATCTCGCTGACCATGTAGTCCTCTAAATCGGAATACGTCTGCATATACTCCGCTGGGGTCTGCTTGGCAGCGGTATCGATGTACTCATCCAGCTTGGGGTCGTTGATGCCATACAGGTTGAAGTCGCCGTCGGATCTGAAGACGCCGCGCACCGCGTAGTCGGGCGAACCGTTGGTGGTCACCCAATAGGTGATGGCCAAATCGAAGTTACCTGCATCCACCTGAGAGCGCCAGCTTGCATAGTCGGGCTGCAGGCTGATGCTGGGAGCGAAGCCTGCCTTTTCCAGTTGGTCGCGGATGACGTTGGCGTAAGCATCGTCACCCCAGCCTGCGTTGGCGAGAATCACAACCTTGGGTTTTTCATCTGCGGAACTGTCGGGAGTCTTGGTTCCGCATCCGGCCAGCAGTGTGGCCAAGAGTACGAAAGCCAAAACGAGGGAAACTGTTTTCTTCATTATCGGTTCCTCCCATGTTTAATATTTGCCAAAGGGATTTTCCCTTAATAGCCTTTGTCTGTGCGCGGGGTCACATCAGCAATGTCCGTTTTCCATCCTAAAGCAGGCCACCATGTGGCCGGACTCCACCTCGTATCGCGGAGGGGAATCTTCGAAGCAACGCTTCTCCGCGTAGGGACATCTGGGCGCAAAGCGGCATCCGGGCGCCGGGTTGATGGGGGAAGTGATCTCCCCCTTCAGCGTTACCCTCTGCCGTCTGTTGTCCAGATCAACGGAAGGGATCGCGCTCAAAAGCGCCTGCGTATACGGGTGCAGCGGCGAGTCGAAGATCGTGTTCCTGTCCGCGTATTCCACAAGCTCGCCAAGGTACATTACGCCCACATGATCCGAGATATGGCGGACGACGCTCAAATCGTGAGAGATAAAAATGTAGGTGAGCTTTAGGCTCTGCTGAAGCTCGATCATCAGGTTCAATATCTGCGCCTGCACGCTGACGTCAAGGGCAGACACAGGCTCGTCACAGACGATGAACTGTGGGTTCACGGCCAGCGTCCGCGCGATGACGACGCGCTGGCGGCGGCCGCCGTCAAATTCGTGAGGGTATGCGTTGAAATTTCGGCGGGAGAGTCCCACCAGGTTCATGAGCTCCTCTACCCGCGCCCGCCGGGCCGCAGCGTCCATATCCGGCTCAAAGACCAGCAGAGGCTCCTCGATGCTCTCCGAAATGGTCAGACGCGGATCCAAGCTGGCATACGGGTCCTGAAAGATCATCTGCATATGGCGCCGCATCTGTCGGATCTCGCTCTTGTTGAAGGATGTGATGTCCATCTGGCGAAACAGGATGTGGCCAGCGGTCGGCTCGTTCAGCCGCAGGATGACGCGGCCCAGTGTCGATTTTCCACATCCGGACTCTCCGACGATCCCAAGCGTCTTTCCGGCTTCAATAGAGAAAGAAACATTTTCAACGGCGTGCAATTCTCCTGCGGCGACCTTGAAATACTTGCTTAAGTTGCGCACTTCCAATAAAGCACTCATATGAAAGATCCCTCCACCGCTCAAACGTTATGGCATCTGTGCAGATGCCCTTCTCCCCTAAGCACAGGCTTTTCTATTTTGCATTTGTCCGTGCAGTATCTGCACCGGGGATGGAAGCAGCAGCCCCTTGGCAAATCGGCCGGGTTGGGCGGCATCCCCTCAATGGGGATCAGCTTTTTGCTGTCGCCCGTCATCTTGGGGATGGATTCAAACAGACCCTTCGTGTATGGGTGCAGCGCGTTACGGAAGACCTCCTCCACCGTGCCATACTCCACAATCTCGCCGGCATACATGATGGCTACATTGTCACACGTTTCCGCGACCACGCCCAAGTCGTGGGTCACCAAAAGCATGGCAGTGTTCGTCTTCTCCTGCAAATTCTTGATAAGCTCCAGAACCTGTGCCTGAATGGTAACATCCAGAGCTGTGGTGGGTTCGTCCGCGATCAGGAGGACCGGGTTGCATAGCAGCGCCATCGTGATCACCACGCGCTGCTTCATGCCGCCGCTGAACTGGTGCGGATAATCGTTGAAGCGGTCGCTCTTAACGCCGACGATCTCAAGGGCCCTTATCACCTTTTCCTTTGCCTGCGCCTTGCTCAGCTTTTCATGGGTGCGGACGACCTCCATCAGCTGCTCGCCCACCGTCATCACGGGGTTCAGCGCCGTCATGGGATCCTGAAAGATCATAGAAATGCCCTTCCCTCGGATCTCAGCATTTTTCTTCTCTGTGTTTTGCAGCATATTCTCGCCGCAAAACGTGATCTCACCCTTTGTGATCAATCCGGGCGGGTCGGGGATCAGCTGCATAATGGCAAGGCAGGTGGTCGTCTTTCCCGCGCCAGTCTCGCCCACAAGCCCCAGGCTCTCCCCCTGATTGATGGAAAGATCTATGCCGTTCACGGCGCACACCGTATCCTCCTCCGTAAGGAAGCGGACCTCCAAATCCTTGATCTCAAGAACCTTTTGCTTTTCCATGTGATTCTCCTTACTTCAACTTGGGGTCTAGGGAATCCAGCAGGCCATCTCCCAAGAAGTTAAACGCCATAACAAGGATGACAATGAACAAGCCGGGATAAATCGCCAAATACGGATTGGTTTCCAAATACGGGCTTCCGACCTTCAGGATGTTGCCCCACTCGGGAATGTGCGGCTCCACGCCAAGACCCAGATAGCTCAGACTGCTGGTGGACAGCACGGCGATGCCAATGCTGATGGAGGCTCTCACGATGACCTGCGCCACGGAGTTTGGTATCACGTGCTTTAAAAGAATCTCGTGTTCCCGCCGTCCGCAGGCGCGGCTGGCTTCCACGAATTCCGAATTGGTGATGGTCATGACCTGCGCACGCATGGTGCGGGCGTAGATTGGGATGTTGCTGATGCTCAGGGCGATAATCAGATTCAGGGTGTTCGCGCCAAAGGCGGCCACGATGGCAATGGTCAGGAGCGTGGAGGGAACGGCATACAAAATGTCCAGCACGCGCATGATGCCGTTGTCCAGCCGCTCGCTGTAATACCCCGCCGCCGCACCCAGCAGGCCGCCGATCACTACGGGCACCGCCGTTGCGGCAATGCCGATGATAAGGGAGATGCGCGTGCCGAAAACGATTCGCGTAAACACGCACAGCCCCACGTTATCCGTGCCAAAGGGGTACTTCAGGGAGGGTACCTGCAGCAGGTTGCTGTAATCGTTGCTGATGGCGTATTGATAGTTAAAGGTCAGATAGCTGCATACGGCCAGCGTCAGCAGGAGTGAGATCACGAAGAAACCCATCACGGCCATATAGTTCCGGAATATCCGGCGAATCATGTCGATCCACTCCACCGTGCGCTGGTCGTTGCGGTGACGGATCTTGGTGACGATGACAAGACCCAGCAGGAATGAGAACAGATTCCCTGTCAGGCCGAAAACCATCAGGATGATCGCCAGCGGCTTGAGCCTTTCGTACCTGCCGTTTTCCAGCGCCTTCTCCACGGTCAGCAGGGCGATGGCATAGAACACCAGTGAAAGACCCAAGAGACCCATGCCCAAGAAGAACATATCCGCCAGCTCATCCTTAAAGAGGTTCAGTGCGGAAACCAGAAACGCCGTCAGGTTATTCAACAGGGCATAGTAGCCCAAATTGTACTCCACGCTCTTCTTCTCTTTTACGACGGCAAAGCCGCTGATCGCGGAGAATATGTTGCCGGTCAGTGCGAAGGGCAGCGCCACATATCCGAGCTTTCTGCAAGCAGCGGGGATCCCCTCCCCCTTGAGGATGCTTGTCCGGCTGAGAACGGCCATGATGAAGTTGATGATCGCGGCGATAAAATACAGTGTGGCGAAGGCGATGAGGCCAAGACCTCCGTCCGCGCTCTCTTTCCCGCGCAGCCCGTTGAGGATCAGCAGACCGATAAGCAGGCTGGCACCCCAGCCGATATTCAGGATCGTAAGCTCCGGGCAGCTTTTCAGGCGGCGGGAACGGGTTTTCTTTTCTATTAAGGAACGTTTCACGCAAATCACCTCTTTCACACTTAATATCCCTTGATCTTGGCTTTTATGCGGGGATCAAGGAAGGCGTAGAGAAGATCCACAAACAGGTTCACCAAGCTCACCGCCAAAGAAATATACACCACGCCCGCCAGCACGACAGGAATGTCCGGGATAAACTGCCTTTCCACCAGCATGAAGCCGAGTCCGTTGATGTTGAACACCTTTTCCACCACGGTCGCGCCGCTCATCATGGAGCCGAACTGGAGTCCGACGACTGTGACAATGGGGATCATGGCATTTCCCAGAGCGTGGCGCAGGATGACCTTCCAATAGCCAAGACCCTTTGCCTTCGCAGTCACGATGTAGTCCTGACTTAAGACCTCCAACAGGGACGATCGGGTTGTCCGCGCAACATTGGCGGCCATACCAGTACCCAAGACGATCACCGGCATGATTAGCGACATCCAGTTGCCCGGATTATACGAAACGGGGAGGATTCCCAACTGGATGGAGCAGTACAGGATTAGGAGAAGCCCCATCCAGAACGCCGGCATGGACAAGCCGATCAGGGTAATGATCATCACCACATAGTCGGCAACGGAGTAGGGGCGGAGCGCCGACAGGATGCCGGCGGGAACCGCCATAGCCACCGCCAAAAGAAGGGAGGCAAAGGTCATTTCCATGGTGATGGGCAAGCGCTTGACAATCATGCTGATGACATCCTCGCCGCCAAGGAAGCTCTTTCCGGGGTTGAGGGTCACGATGCCCTTCAGCGCCTCCCACATCTGCACCCAGTAGGATTGATTCAGACCGTAGGATTCGTTAAACTGCTCGATCTGCTCCGGACGCGCCAGTTGACCAAGGATGTTGTAGGCTGCGTCCATGGGGGAGATATAGAGGATGGTAAACACCAGAAAGGTGACGCCAATGATCACGAAGGCCATCAGCATTACACGCTGGAAGGTATAGCGGGCAAAGGCATTGCCTACAATGAGGATAAAGAGAAACGCGGGAAAACCCGCCACAATAAAGGCGGCCAGACCCCAGGGGCGATCCAAGGCGGCGGTCACGGTTTGCAGAAAGCTGCTCTGCTTGAGCGCCGGGTCGGACTGGCGCATATTCGCCATAGCCTGCTCCGTTACGCGCTTGTTGACCTCCTTATCGACCTCTGCCTCAATATTGGAGAGGTCACGGTGGAAGAATTCGCGCTTGTTCTTGACCTGGGCGTACACCTCATCCTGAAGCGCCTGCCGGTCAACACGCTGCTTCTCCTGCTCCAGCTTTTGGAGAAACTCATTGTTGTTCCGGTGGATCAAGTAGTAGATGAAAACAGGCAGGAAAAAGCAAACGCCCAAGGCAAGCAGCAGGATCCGCAGCCCCGTATATGTATATACCTTTGCCACTCTCTTTTCCACAAAATCCCGCATAATATGAAACCTCCCAGCATCATTCGTTATCCAAAGGCGCTTCCCGCGCTTCTCGGAGCGCAAGTCCTGAATGAAAAGATGTCTTAATGGTTCACACGGCAGCGCCGCTGCCTCCGGTTCGTTCTCCGTAGGGTGTACCTCTCTCCAACAAAATCAATAAACATTCCATCGCACCTGTAGGAAAACTTGTGCAGATTTGTTATGCTCTTAGTATAATTGAAAAAAACTTTTTGTCTAACAGCATGTCGTTGCACTTTATGCAACAAGTTGTTGCATACGCTCCCACCAAGGCAGAAGAAAAAGCCTTGAGAATCCGTGCTTTCCGCCGTCCGGCGACGGAGAAAGCGGGAGCGGGGGAAACAACGGGTTCTCACTCTCGGTACACGACCCTGCCGCCCAGCACGGTCATCCGCACACGGAGGTCCTTGATCGCGTCGTGGGGGACGGCGAAAATGTCATCTGACAGCACGGCGAGATCCGCCTGCTTGCCCACTGTGATACTGCCCAGCCGGTCCTCCGCGCCGGCCGCAAACGCCGCACCCAGCGTATATCCGTGGACGGCCTGCCGCACGGTCAATTTCTGCTCGGGCATCCAGCCGTCCGGCGGGTTGCCTGCCAAATCCCTTCTTGTCACCGCGCAGTAAATGCCCTTTGTTACTTCGCTGGTACACACAGGGCTGTCCGAGCCAAAGGCGTAGGGAATCCCCTCGTTTACAATCGTCCTCCAGCAATAGCTGGTCTTCGCTCTCTCCTCACCCACGCGCAGTGGGACGATGTGCTGATCCGTGTCGATGAAAATAGGCTGCAAATGTGCCGTTACCCCCAAAAGCCGCATCCTCTCAAATTGGTCGGGTCTTGTGATCTGACAGTGGATCACGGCGTGCCTGACAGCGGTTTCCGGACACATTTTCTTCGCGTAGGCAATGGCGTTCAGAGCCATATCCAGCCCCTGATCGCCGATGGCGTGGATGGACACCGCCGTTTTTCTCCGGTGCGCCAGCAGCGTCAGCCGGTTTAGCTCCTCCTGAGAATGCTCCGCGTGGCCGGAGGTTTCCGGCATATCCTCATAGGGGCGGGAAAGCAGGGCGCTTCTCGTTCCCAGCACGCCGTCGGCCAGCAGCTTCAGGGATTCCACGCAGAACCGATCCCTCCGGAAGCCGGAACGGTAACCTCGATCCAGAAAGCGCTCAGCCATGGCGGGTGTCGTCCAGCGGCATTGTGCGAAAAGGCGCACGGGGAGTTCACCCTTCTCGTCCATGTCCACGAGGACGCTCATCAGGTCGTCGAAGTCCTTTTCCGTGACCGCCTCAAAGTCGTCCGAATGGACGCTGGTGATCCCGTAGCGCAGAAGGCCAGAGCCGGCCTTCTGAATGAGCCGGCGCATATCCTCCGGGCGCATGGGAGGCGTCGCCCTCCATATCAGCTCCCGCCCTTCATCCCAAAAGCACCCCAGCGGCATTCCATTGTCGTCTGTATCGAAGTGTCCCCGCGGAGGCTGAGGCGTTTGAGGCGTGATCCGCGCGACCGCAAGCGCACGGCTGTTTGCCACCAGCATTCGGTTACAGGCCCTTGCCAAAACGATGGGGATCTCTGCGGAAATGCGGTCTAAATCATAGCGCGTGGGCAGCGTTTTGCCTTCCCACAGCTCGTTGTTCCACCCGCGGCCATGGATCCAGCGGACGGAGGGGTTCTTTTCCACATACCGCCGCCCCTCTCGGATCAGCTCGTCCAGGCTCCGCACGGCGCTCAGCTCCAGCTTTTCTTCCGCGTATCCCAAGCTCAGAAGGTGCATATGGCTGTCGTGAAATCCCGGAAGCACCGTTTTGCCCTCCAGATCCACCACCGCCGTGTCCGCCGTTTTCAAGGAGAGGATCGCCTCATTTGTTCCTACCGCCGCAATGACGCCGTTGCACACCGCCACCGCCTCGGCCCTCGGCTGTGCCTCCTCCATCGTTTTGATATTTCCGTTGTACAGTATCAGCTCCATGGGTCTCGCCTCCGCCTCTCTCTAAGCGTTACAAACCGGCAAAATTGAACAGGATCCCCACTATCGCAGAAAATGCAATAAACAACGCCGGGTGAAGGTCTCTTGTGGGTTTGACAAAATTGGTAAGCACCAGCAACAGCGCCGCCAGGAGCACCGCCTTCAGATCCACGACCTCGCTAAGCGCGCCGCTCAGCAGCGCCTCCGTATTGACGATAACGATCAGCACCACCGTCAAGCCGGCGGCAGCAATCAGCCCCGTGGCGGCGGGGCGAAGGCCGTACATGGCGCCCAACACAAATCGATTGTCCTTAAAGCGCTGCATAAATTTGGCAATGATGCACACCAATATCAGAGAGGGTAGCACCTCGCCCAAGGTGGCCACGATGGCACCCCACACACCGGCTGTCATATAGCCCACATAGGTGGCCATGTTGATCCCGATCGGACCGGGCGTGGACTCGGAAACGGCAATCATGTCCACCAGCTGCGCCTGCGTATACCAGCCCGTCCGCTCCGACAAGTCCATCAGGAAGGGAACGGAGGCCATGCCTCCGCCGATCGTAAACAGGCCGATCCGCGCAAATTCAAAGAAAAGCTTGAGCAAAATCATTCTTGCGTCACCCTCCTAACCTTCAGCAGGATCCCCGCCACGGCGGAAACAAGGACGAAAAGTATAGGGGACAGGCTCGTAAAGGACGCGGTCAGAAACACGACCACGAAAATAATGGCGGCAGGCAGATCCGGCACGGCTTTCTTCCGCAGCTTCAGCACCGCGTTAAGGATCAGCACGCAGACACAGACGCGGATGCCGGCAAACGCATTTTGCACGGCAGGGATGTCGGCAAAGTTTGTCAGGAACGCCGCAATGATCATAATGATAATCAGCGAGGGGAAGACCGCGCCCAGCGCGGCGGCGATCCCGCCCCAAACGCCCTTTTTCTTATTGCCAATGAAAATGGCGGTGTTCACGGCGATAATGCCGGGGATGCACTGTCCGATTGCGTAGTAGTCCAGCACATCCTCCGAGTCTACCCATTTCTTTTTCTCCACGACCTCCTTTTGGACGATGGGAAGCATCGTATAGCCCCCGCCGAAGGTCAGCGCGCCTATCCGGGCGAACGTCAGGAAAAGATCCAAATATATGTTCACTTGCTCAATCTCCTCTCCACGCGGGTCCTCACCACGGGGCTGCCATGCCGTCGCATCGGGGCTCCGTACCCGCGGCCAAAGAATGCTCTCCCGTGCGCCAGATGATCTGTCCACGCCCCATGGCGCCTGGCTCGCGGGTCACCTCCACGTCGTGTCCCATGGCGGCCAGCTGCGCTACGACCTCCTCCGGCACCCACGGGTCAACCTGTACGCGCTTTTCGCCGACCCACTGGAAGCGGGGAGCGTCCAAGCACTCCTGCGGATTCATATGGTAGTCGATGGTGTTTACCAGTACCTGCACGTGTCCCTGCGGCTGCATGAATCCGCCCATAACGCCAAAGGGGCCGACGGCCTTTCCATCCTTGCACAAAAAACCGGGGATAATGGTGTGATAGCTCTTTTTGCGTCCTTCGATGCAATTGTCGCTGCCGGGGTCAAGGCTGAAATTGTTGCCGCGATTTTGCAGTAGTATACCGGTTCCCGGCACCACCAGGCCTGAGCCGAAATCGCAGTAGTTGCTTTGAATGTAGCTGACCATGTTCCCCTCCTTATCTGCGGTGCAGAGGTAAACCGTATCGCCGCAGGAGGGGGCACCAACGGTGGGCAAAATAGCCTGATCCTGACTGATCTGCGCCCTCCGCCGCGCGGCGTATTTGTCGGAGAGCATATCCGCTACCTTTGTTTTCATGCTTCGGGGATCCGCCACGAATGCCTTGGCATCCGTAAAGGCCAGCTTCATCGCCTCGATCATAGCGTGATACGTCTGAACGCTCTCCCGCTGCTCCCCTAGCTCCATCTTCTTCAAAATGTTCATAGCCATCAGGACGGATATTCCCTGTCCGTTAGGGGGTATCTCATAGACGTCATACCCCTTGTAATTGACGGTAATGGGTTCCACCCACTCGGCCTGATAATCCAACAGGTCGTCCGGCTCCAGGTATCCGCCTGTTTTTCGGGACCAATCCACCATCTTCTCCGCCAAACGACCTCGGTAGAAGCTCTCCGCGTTCGTATCCGCGATCTCCGCAAGGGTATTGGCCAAGTCCTCGCATTTCCAAATGCTCCCGGCCTCAGGCGTGACGCCGTTGGGTGCAAAGGTGTCGAACCATGGCCGGTACTTGTCGCCGACCAGTTCCTTGCACATCTCCTGATAGTCCGCCGCCCAAAATCCTGCTACGTCCGGGGACACAGGATACCCGTTTCTGGCATAGTCAATGGCTGCGGCTGCGTTGTCCTTCAGTGAGAGGCTTCCAAAGCGCTCCGTCAGCTTTGCCCAGCAGGAGGGGATCCCTGGCACGAGCACCGTTTCCCATCCTCGGCGGGGCATGGCGGACGCGCCCATTCTTTTGATCACATCCGCGTTCAGCGCCTTCGGTGTCCAGCCGCTCCCGTTGATTCCGTAAAGCTTCCCCTTCGTCCAAACAAGGGCGAAGGCGTCGCCGCCGACGCCGTTTGAAGTCGGCTCCAACACGGTAAGCGCCATCGCCGTGGCGATGGCGGCGTCAATGGCATTTCCGCCCTTCTTTAAGATATCCAAGCCCGCCTGAGCGGCAAGAGGTACGGATGTGCAAACCATGCCGTTTTGGGCGTAGGCCACAGTACGCCGCGAGGGATAGCGATAGAGATGGGGGTCGAATGGCGCCGCGCAATTGTGAGTTCTTGACATGACACGTTGTGCCTCCTTATGTGAAATAAAGCTTCTCTCTTGCTGCCTTTGCCGTCGGCAGCGCCCGCAGTCGCGGAGTGCTTCCACGGAGCCTACCGTCCAGGTGGGAAACCGCGCCGGTTCCTGGTAAATTATTCGCACATTTTGACATTGGCAAATGGCGAGGAATGTGGTATATTAGGTGCGTTGACGGTTCTTAGGGGGGCTTTTTCTTGCCGGACTCGATATCTCGCTCTGCGCAGGACATTTGTACCGCTTTTCATATTCTCCCGTGTATAGCATCCTTATCCTGTCCGTAGTATAATGGAAAAGGCGGTGTTTGCCTAACAGTATGTCGTTGTGCTTTATGAAACAAGTTGTTGGGTCGTCTTCAAAACCCGGAAATCGATTGGAGGGACTGAAATGCAGTATCCATACCTGAAATACTTTATCACCATCGCCGACTGCATGAGCCTTTCCAAAGCGGCTCAGCAAATACATATTTCCCAGCAGGGACTCAGCTCCTATTTGCGTCGTCTGGAGGACTATTACCAAGCCGAGCTGTTCGTCAGAAAGCCCGTCTTCGCGCTGACCCCCGAGGGAAAGCTCCTTTTAGAGAAGGCCAAGATCATCGACGAAAGCTTTGAGCAGCTGGAGGAGATCTTTCGCATGAAGGACGATGACCCAATCATCAGCGTCGGCGTCGTCAGCTCGGCTCTGCGCTACTATACCGAAAAACAGCTTCTCTCTATTTTTCACGCACAATACCCAAACACCCTGGTGCGGTTTGTGGATACCATCCCGAATGATATCGCCTTTGGCGTGATTGACAACATATACGATTTCGGCTGCACGAATGTGATGCAGCCCCAAAAAGCGCTTAGCTACGAGCGCCTGTTCACGCAGAAATTCCTTTTGGTCGTCTCCGACTCCACGCTGCGGGAGATAAAGGGGGACACCCTCTGTCTGGACGAATTGAAAAAGGGTGTGGATCTGGGAGATTTCCTCGACATCCCCTATTTCGGGTATCCCAACTCCTATGTGGTCACAAAGCTCCTGCACAATTACTGCGAGCAGGAGAAAAAGACGCTCATCACTCGCTTGGAAAACCCCACCGCAGAGGCCACCATGCAGATGGTCATGTCCAACAAGGGCTTTACACTGCTGGTGGCAGACCGGCTTCCACTTTTCCAAAACCACGCCGGGAGCTACAGTCAGCCGTTTTACAGCTTTCCCATAAAGTCGCCGACGCTGGAGGTCCCCTATTATCTGGTCAGCAAAAAGGATCGCCCTCATCCCAGCCACACAAGGGAGCTTATGTCGCTGACGAGGCGGCTGCTATCTGCCCCGTAACTCCCGAAGGCTGCGGCGCTCCGCATATAGCCTCCCCTGTTTCTATCCGCCCCTCTCCGCTTTCTCCGCGGAGGGGGCGGTTTTTGACTTTTCACATATATCCCCTGGCTTCCTATTGCCTCTTTAGCCATTTTATGGTAAGGTTTTCGTATTACAGGGCAACAAGGCGAAGTACACTGGGCCAAGGCCCAGTGCTGCCTGCGCAGCAGGCAGCGGGGGGCGGACGAGGATGCAGCTGCCCGGTGGAGGGCATCCTTTTCACCCACTAGAGCAACCTCTGCGGGGAGTACACCGAGCCGGACGATGCCGGTACGGTAGCGTACTACCTCTCCGCGGATCACTTTGCACTTTTCGCACATGGCTCCCGCCAGCGGCGCCACGGGAGCGGAAACGCCCACCCTCGTGGAGAGCATCGCAGTGGAGGGCGGCGTGGAGCTGCTTGAGAACGGCGAGGGTGGTTGGTACGACGAGGACGGCACACGGTGGTTCTACTATGATGTGCAGCCTGAGTTGCACCGCTACACCGTGACCTTCACGGCATCGGGCACCGAAGGCTTCGGCATCATCTCCGTCGAGCTGGTACGCAGCATCTTCTGCAGAGGCGTGGCCAACACCTGAGGCATCGAGCGATTCACCCGGCTTCGGGAGCTGGGGCTGCTGCAAAGCCCCGTTACCTCGGTGGATTTGTCCCGCTTCCCCGCCCTGACGTATTTCAAGGACACCGACACCCAGCTCAAGCAGGTGAGCTTCCGCAATAACCCCCGGCTGCGGATCGTTACCTTTATAAAAAAGCCCCTGGCATCGCTGGATATGTCCAGCTGCGCCGGCTGGAATATCTGTACTGTGAGAAAAACCGGCTGACACTGCTGAATGTGTCGAACAACACCGCCTCTGGACGGCTGGCCTGCTCCGGCAACCAGCTTACGACGCGGATGCAGCCATCGTGAACGGCCGGCTGCGTCCATCCCCCCCGACGAGCTGCGTATCACGCTCTATGACGCGCAGGGCAGACCCATCCCCGGCGTGCAAGGTGCCTACGACGTCGAGATAGCTGGGCAAGGCGGCGGTGGTGCTGGCGCGCCGCGGCGACATCAACAGCAAGGCGGATCAGAGCGGCGAGGACATCTCTGTGGAAGATAGGTCAAAATATGCTTGGGATGTGTATTGTGACCCTTGGTCGCTGTGGAAGGTTAGTCCATCAGCGACCTTCTCTTTTTTGCAGGCATCCCGAATGGTATCCGTCACCAGTGAAGACGTCATATCGCTGGCGATCCGGTAAGCCAAGACCATCTTTCCGCATAGATCCAACACGGCACACATATACAACATTCCTTTAGCTGTGGGAGTGTAGGTAATATCGGTCACCCAAAAGCGGTCAGAAAAAGACTGGGCAAACGCACGCTGCAACAGGTTTGGATATTTGTGAACCGCCTGTTGCTAATGCCGATACGGCTTGCGGCGGTGTACCTGTGAAAGCAGATCAAGCTTACGCATTACACGCAAAACGGCGTTGAGATTGACATTTTTGCCATGTCGGCATTTCGGCCATCGGCGAACACGGCGGCAGCCGTAGGTTTGTTTACAGCGCTGTTGGCAGTCGATGATCAGATCAACAAGCCGTTGGGCCTTTGGCTGGCTTGCCCTGCCGTTTTCGCCAGGCACAGTAACCGCTGCGGGAAACTTCAAACATACGGCACATGGATCCGATCGGATATTTCTCGCAAAATCGCTTAATCACCCGGTATTTCAGATTCACCTCCTCCCAGCTTCGGACAGAAAATTTCGCAGCAGCTCCACCTGCATCCGCAGCTCGATCAGCTCGTTGTTCCGTTTTTGCTCTTCGCTGATCGAGCCTTTGCACGGTCGGCCTTTCGGCTGCGGAACATAGCCGTTGGCGATCAACCGTTGTTTGCGGTTTTGGCGACTAACAAGCCCTTTGACTTGTTCTTTGCTCAGTCCGAAACGGACACCGATCTCCCGGTTCGTTTCTCCCGCGGCTTTTCGCCGGAACACTTCCTCACTGAGCGCCTCTACTTTTGTATATTGTCTGGACATGACAACACCTCCTGTTGTAGCTTCTATTCTACAACAGAAGGTGCTTTTTTTACTGTCCGTTTTGGGGGGGTATAGTCCAGAGTGCCTGCATTAGAATCGTATTTAATTGTTCAGATTTGGTCAGATTATGCCAA
>OGYN01001119.1_pt1 | contig 22622 bp, 21 predicted proteins | sample 1576551 | NCBI WGS metagenome assembly OGYN01 (sample SAMEA3541589, study PRJEB24748) | human gut metagenome | biome: human gut; feature: human-associated habitat; material: faeces | place: China | collected 2012 | reverse complement strand
GGCACCGCACCTTGCTCGCAGTTGATCTGATTACCGCTAATACAGGCGTCGCAGTGACCACAGCTACGCGCCGTCCAGCCAATCCCGACACGCTGACCGACCTGCAAACCTTTATCCTGCGCGGCGCTCCCGAGTGCCACCACGCGCCCAATCACCTCATGCCCGGCAACCAGCGGATATTGTGAAAATCCCCATTCGTTATCGATCATCGACAGATCGGAATGGCAGATCCCGCAGTAATCCACCTGCACTTCAACATCTTGTGGCTTCAGCTCACCGGGATCGTACTCATAAACTTCCAGTTCGCCGCCCGCTTCTTTTGCGGCATAGCTTTTTATCATCGACATTTTTTGGTCCTTCTCTGGTGTTGTCTGGGAAGTGTAGAGCATGGCAGGGCGGGGTGCCTGGAGTGTGACAAAGGTTACACATCGCTGTATGCAATGCTGAAAATTTCAGCACTTAGCGAGGTGCGAGCAAGCTGGCGCTTGCATGGTGGCGTGCGACAGGTATAATCCACAACGTTTTCCGCATACCTCTTCAGTGCCGAAGTGGCGAAATCGGTAGACGCAGTTGATTCAAAATCAACCGTAGAAATACGTGCCGGTTCGAGTCCGGCCTTCGGCACCATCGGAACATCAATAGACGTCAACGGACGTCTTTTTTTGTGCCTGAAATCCAGTATCCGCAAGGCTTTCCTCGCTTTTTCACTCAACCTAAGTCAACCTGATTCAATCTACATCAACTTACTGATGCGGGTACAACTGCGGGTATATCCCGGTTCGATAATGTTTGTACCCACACAGAACCCTTGAAAGGATACTCAATATGGCTCTGAGTGATGTGAAGGTTCGTTCGGCTAAGGCTGAAACAAAAGCCTATAAACTAACTGACGGTGAAGGCATGGTTTTGCTGGTTCACCCTAACGGTTCCAAATACTGGCGGCTTCGTTATCGTTTTGGCGGTAAGGAGAAGATGCTGGCGCTGGGGAAATACCCTGAAGTCTCGCTGGCCGATGCCAGGGGGCGCCGGGATGAAGCCCGTAAGTTAATAGCTAATGGCATCGATCCCAGTGAGAACAAGAAAGCCGTTAAGGTAGAGCAAGAGGCTATAACGTTTGAAGTGGTAGCCAAAGAGTGGCACGCCAGCAATCAGAAGTGGTCTGCAGCGCATAGCGCTCGTGTATTGAAAAGCCTCGAAGATAATCTCTTTGCTGCCATCGGTAAGCGGAACATTGCTGAATTGAAGACACGGGATCTGCTTGTACCCATCAAAGCCGTCGAGTCATCCGGGCGCCTCGAAGTTGCCGCCCGTTTACAGCAGCGTACTACCGCGATCATGCGCTTTGCTGTACAGAGCGGTTTAATCGACTACAACCCTGCACAAGAAATTGCCGGTGCGGTTGCTACGGCAAAAAGACAGCATCGTGCTGCGCTCGAACTCAATCGCATTCCTGAATTACTTCATCGCATTGATCACTACTCCGGCAGGCCGTTAACCAAGTTGGCCGTGGAACTCACTTTGTTAGTTTTCATCCGTTCAAGCGAGCTACGCTTTGCCCGCTGGACAGAAGTGGATTTTGAAACGGCTATGTGGACGATTCCGGGCGAGCGTGAACCGCTGGAAGGTGTTAAGCATTCGCAACGTGGTTCGAAGATGAGGACTCCTCATCTTGTTCCTTTGTCGCGGCAAGCCTTAGCTATTCTGGAAAACATCAAAAGCATGAATGGGAACCGAGAGCTGATCTTCGTTGGCGATCACGATCCGCGTAAGCCTATGAGTGAGAACACGGTGAACAAAGCTTTGCGAGTGATGGGCTATGATACAAAAACGGAAGTATGTGGGCATGGTTTCAGGACGATGGCTTGTAGCTCATTGATTGAATCGGGCTTGTGGTCGAGGGATGCGGTAGAGCGGCAGATGAGTCACCAAGAGCGTAACTCTGTGCGTGCGGCATATATTCATAAGGCCGAGCATTTGGGGGAGCGCAGGTTGATGGTGCAGTGGTGGGCTGATTATCTGGATATTAATCGAGAAAAATCAATTAGTCCGTTTGACTTTGCTAAGTTGAAGACTAAGTAAATTTAGCAAACGAGAACGATTTGGTATTCACCAAACGGAAAGCTATTTGTGGCATGTATAAATATGCAGCCTATCTGGAGGGAATACGGGTGTGGTGCACGTGTATAGGATAATCTTGCGTCAATGTTGAATGATATTACACAGAACATTTAACAAAAAAAGCATAAAAGTGCGCAAGTCATAAAAATATTTGCGCATGTTTTATTTATGCTCGATTATTTTTTATTGATTTAAAATCAATCGGTTGTGTCGTAAGAAGTTTGTTTTTTTGCACCTGATTTACGAGCATACATCTCTGTAGATCAGCTACTGCATTATTTTTTAGTTTACATTCTGATCTTTTTGCTCAATCATAGCTTCACCACACCATTTTTATCTCTGTACATGAACTACAGAGTTGAGTGGTGAGGTGCGACAGACTGCAATCTGTCGCGTTGACTCAAACCCAAACGTCTAAATTAGGAGATCAAATCTATGTCAGCTTATCAAATTTCTTACGATCTGCGAAAGCAGAAAGACTATGCCCCGCTCATTGAGCGCATCAAGTCTTATGGGACCTGGTGTCATCCTCTGGAATCAACCTGGATTATTGTCACCGAGCAAACGGCAACTCAAGTTCGCGATTATCTCAAAGCCTTTATGGATAACGATGATGGTCTACTCGTCACTGGTTTGCGGGGAGACGGTGCGTGGTATGGGCTTTCTGACAATATCTCTCAATGGCTTAAAAACAACTTATAATCGCCACGCTTAAGAATGGATGCGCCAGGGATGGTGCAATGAATCAGGGGGGCCGTATGCCAACACCTTTAAAAAAGTTAGGTCAAATTGCAGGCATCCGTTCAGGCCACACTCTAAGGGGAGCAATCACGCCTGACCCTGAAGGGGATGTGCGTCTGTTACAGATTAAAGACCTTGAACAGGACTGGCAGTTCAATGACAAAGCATTACCTACTGTCGTGTGGGAACAACGCATCGCTCCCCCATTTCTTGAACAGGGGGAGATTGTTGTTGCCGCCAGAGGGAATCGTAATCTGGCAGTTGTATATCGTGGCCAGGTTCCTGTGGTTGCTACCAGCCAGTTCCTGATTGTTAGTCTCAAAAGAAAAGAGAGTGAGATTGCCCCCGAATACCTTTGCTGGCTGTTAAACCATCCGATGATTCAGCAATGGTTTCATCGGAGTGGCACCAACATTCAGTTAATAACGAAATCAGCGCTGCTGGATGTCGCTATCCCGCTTCCCCCTATTGAAACTCAATTACAGCTTATCGAGCTCCAGCGTATATGGCAGAAAGAAGGTGAACTTATCAATAAGTTACAGGAAAATCGCCATCAGCTTGAGCTTGGTATTTTGCAAAAATTACTTAAGGATTAACTTGTTATGAGCAATATGATCGATCAGGACCGCATCAACCGCGTGCTATGGGGCGTATGTGACACTTTCCGTGGCACTATCAGCCCTGATACTTACAAAGATTTCATTCTTACTATGCTGTTTCTGAAGTACATCTCGGATGTTTGGCAGGATCACTATGATGGCTACAAAGCCCAGTATGGGGATGAACCAGAGCTAATTGAAGAGATGATGAAGAATGAACGCTTCGTTCTACCTAAAGATGCTAGCTTTTATGCTCTCTATAAGCGTCGAAGTGAGGCGGGTAACGGTGAACGTATCGATGTAGCTCTACACGCAATTGAAGAAGCTAACGGCACTAAGCTGAAAGATGGCAGCAAGAGCGTGTTCCAGGAAATTTCATTTAATACCAATAAGCTTGGTGATGAAAAACAAAAGAATCTGATTTTGAAGCAGTTACTCGAAGATTTCACTCATCCAGAGCTGAATCTTAAGCCCAGCCGGGTGGGGGGATTAGATGTAATTGGTAACGCTTATGAATATTTGATTGGCAAGTTTGCTGCGAATAGCGGCCAGAAAGCCGGAGAGTACTACACGCCACCAGAAGTGTCAGATCTGCTCGCAGCGCTGCTTGACCCACAGCCAGGGGAATCTATCTGTGACCCAACCTGTGGTTCTGCTTCACTGCTGATGAAGTGTGGTAAGTGGGTCGCTCAACAACACCACAGTAAGAATTATGAACTTTACGGGCAGGAAGCGATTGGCTCAACATGGTCTCTGGCTAAAATGAACATGTTTCTGCACGGCGAGGATAACCATAAAATCGAGTGGGGTGATACGATCCGCAATCCCAGGCTACTCGATAAAAATGCCAATCTGATGCTGTTTGATGTGGTTACCGCTAACCCACCTTTCTCATTGGAGAAATGGGGGATTGATGATGTGGCTGACGATCATTATGGTCGGTTCCGTCGTGGGCTTCCGCCTAAAACCAAGGGTGACTTTGCGTTTATCCTTCATATGATCGAAACCATGAAGCCGAAAACCGGACGTATGGGGGTGGTGGTTCCCCATGGAGTGTTGTTCCGCGGTTCCAGTGAGGGAAAAATCCGTCAGAAGTTGATTGAAGAAAATCTCCTTGATGCGGTGATTGGTTTGCCAGAAAAGTTATTCTTCGGTACAGGTATACCTGCTGCAATCCTGATCTTTAAAAAGAATAAAGTGGACGATAACGTGTTGTTTATCGACGCCAGTCGTGAGTTTAAATCAGGTAAAAATCAAAACCAGCTAAGCCCTGAAAATATTACCAAAATCGTTAAAACCTACCGTGAAGGTGATAGCGTCGAAAAATATGCTTATCTTGCCAGTCTGCAGGAGATCCGCGACAACGACTACAACCTGAATATTCCACGTTATGTAGATACTTTTGAGGAAGAAGAGGAAATAGATCTTATTGCTGTGCGTGCAGAACGTGAACAATTAAAAACGCAGCTATTTCAGCTTGAAGTGGAAATGGAAAAGTATTTGAAGGAGTTGGGATATGGTGCCTAAGGGTTGGGTTCAAGGATGTGTTGGAGACTTACTCATTGGTTTGGAATCTGGTGTAAGTGTTAACGGCGAAGATCGTCTTGCTCAACCCGGTGAGAAATCAGTGCTCAAGGTGAGCGCTGTGTCTTATGGTTGCTTTGACCCAAAAGCATCTAAAGTTATTGATAAAGCAGAAATATCACGAGCTAAAACAAAACCTCGTGCGGGTCAAATTATAGTTAGCAGAAGTAATACGGAATCACTTGTTGGCGCTAGTGCATATATCGATAAAGATTATCAAGATCTTTTCTTACCAGACAAACTATGGCAAACCGTTCCAAAACCTGATGCTAACATGAAATGGTTAAGCTATGTTTTAGCATCTGAGCATGTTAGATATACTCTTTCAAAATTGGCCACGGGAACTAGTGGCTCAATGAAGAATATCACAAAAGGAGAGCTATTGTCCTTAAGGATATTAATACCATCACAGCCAGAGCAAACAAAGATTGCCAAAATACTCTCTATATGGGATCAGGCTATTATGAATACTGATAAATTAATCAGAGCTAGTAAAAAGCAGAAAAAGGGCCTGATGCAAAAACTACTCACGGGTACTAAACGTCTCCATGGTTTTAACGATGAATGGAAAAAATATCAACTATCAGATATTACTAAAATTATTGTCAGCCCTGTAGATAAAAAAACTGTTAGTGGTGAGGTTTCTGTGGAGCTTTGTAATTATACTGATGTTTATTACAATAATGAAATAACGAAAAACATCAAATTTATGAAAGCAACAGCGACCAGTAGTGAAATAAAAAAATACATGTTGCAGATTGATGATGTGATAATTACCAAAGACTCTGAGACGCCAGGAGATATTGCTGTTCCGGCTCTAGTTTCTGAGGAATTAAACGGTGTCCTATGTGGATATCACTTGGCAATTATAAGGCCAAATAAATCTACTGTCTCTGGTGCGTTTCTTAATTATCTCTTTTCAATGCCGAAGACACGATACTACTTCTTCACTTTAGCTACAGGTGCTACAAGATTCGGGCTGTCAATAGGGGGGATTAACAAGGCACAGTTTTCTCTTCCGACGGTAGATGAGCAGCGAAAAATTGCCGATCTTTTATCAAGATCGGATAAAGAAATTACAGCACTAGAGCAAAAGCTCAGCTACCTAAAACAAGAAAAAAAAGCCCTGATGCAGCAATTGCTTACCGGCAAACGCCGGGTTAAGGTGGACGCCGCATGACTGATAAACACTTACCTCAACCTCCAGCAGGTGAATTCCTGCTGTTCCAAAGCGAAGATGGCCGCGCACGCGTTGAGTGTCGCTTTCAGTCAGATACGCTTTGGCTCACTCAGGCATCCATGGCTGAGCTATATGATAAGGATGTTCGTACCATCAACGAGCACCTGATCAACATCTTTTCAGAAGGCGAACTTGGTCAAAATTCAACTATCCGGAAATTCCGGATAGTTCGCCAGGAAGGAAAACGTCAGGTTTCCAGAGAGATAGAGCACTACAGTCTCGAAGCCATATTGGCCGTAGGCTATCGTGTTCGCTCAGTTCGGGGGACTCAGTTCCGCCAGTGGGCCACGCAAACCCTACAGGAATATCTGATTAAAGGGTTTGTGATGGATGACGAGCGGCTGAAGAATCCGCCCGTTGGCTCTTCTGTGGTGCCCGACTACTTTGACGAGATGCTGGAACGTATCCGAGATATTCGTGCCAGCGAGCGGCGCGTCTATCTGCGTGTGCGGGAGATTTTCGCGCTGGCTGCTGATTATCAGCCGACTCTGAAAGAGACCACCCTCTTCTTTCAAACCATCCAGAACAAACTGCACTTTGCCTGCACTGGGCGTACAGCCGCTGAGCTGATCCACCAGCGGGCTGATGCCAGCCAGCCTCATATGGGGCTCACCAGCTATAAAGGCAATGACGTGCGAAAAGGCGATGTCACGGTTGCTAAGAATTACCTGACCCAAAAAGAGGTCAGTGAGCTGAACCGCGTAGTGAATATGTGGCTGGACTATGCCGAAGATCAGGCGCTGCGACGTCAGCAGGTTTTTTTGCAGGACTGGCAGGAGAAGCTGGATCAATTTCTGCAGTTCAACGACCGTAATGTGTTACAGGGCGCTGGCACTGTCAGTAAAAAAATGGCAGATGAAAAAGCTCAGGGTGAATATGCAAGATTTGCGGAGCAGCGGCGTTTGTTAAAAGAGGCCGAGGGTGAAAAGGATATTACCGAGCTACTGCACTGGAAAGCCGATAAAGATAAGGGAACATCATGAGCATGCAGATCGCGCCAAAATTCCAGGAAGAGTACAGCGCCAAGCTCCCGGCGCTGGCTCTCTTGAGCAATTTAGGCTGGACATATATTTCACCTCAGCAAGCCATGTCTGCGCGAGCAGGCAAGGCAGATCAGGTGGTTTTAAACCAGATTTTGCGTGAACAGTTAGCCAAGAGAACGTTTATCTTTGCCGGTAAAGAGCATGTCATTTCCGATAAAGCGATTGATAGCCTAATCGCCGAAGTTAATAGCCCGGCATTAAACCAGGGATTAATTACCGCCAATGAACACTTGTACAACCATCTGTTGTACGGCATTTCAGTGACGGAATTTATCGATGGCAAACGGGCAAATCCAACAATCTCGTTGATCGACTGGAACAACCCGCGTAACAACAGCTTTGTTTTCACAGAAGAGTTCAGCGTGACACGCGCTAACGGTATTGAGGCACGCAGGCCCGATATTGTCTGCTTTGTGAATGGTATTCCGCTGGTTGTTATCGAGGCTAAGCGCCCGGACGGCAATGCTAAAAAAGGGCCGACTATTGACGAGGGGATCTCTCAAAGTCTGCGAAACCAGCGTCATGATGAAATTCCACGACTGTTTGCCTACAGCCAGATCTTACTGTCGATAAACGGCCATGATGGACGTTACGGGACTTGCGGAACACCGACTAAGTTTTGGGCGACATGGCGGGAAGAAGATATCTCCGATCTGGAGATGCTTGCCATCAAAAACCGCAAGCTCATAGCACAGCAGATGGAGTCAATCTTCAGCCATCGTCCGGTTGCCTGCCTGAAATGGTATCAGAACCTGATTGCAGCGGGTGAACTGGCTTTAACGGGCCAGGACCAGCTACTTATCAGTCTGCTTTTACCTGAACGTCTACTGGATATGGCTCGTTTCTTCACGCTATTTGATAAGAAAGCCGGTAAGGTCATTGCCCGATATCAGCAGGTCTTCAGTATCAAACGGCTGCTACAGCGGATTGAAACGAAGAAACCTGATGGTAGCCGCAACGGTGGAGTTATCTGGCATACCACGGGTTCTGGTAAGTCGCTGACGATGGTTTTCCTCAGCAAGGCGCTGATTCTGAGTGAAACTCTCAAGCAGTGCCGCATCATTGTGGTAACCGATCGTGTCGATTTGGAAAACCAGCTCAGTCGCACCTTTATCTCAACCGGGGAGCTGGTCGGTAAAAGGGATAAAGCCGATGCCATTGCCACCTCTGGCAGACGTTTAGCCGAACAGATTGGCAAGGGTACTGAGCGCATTCTCTTCTCGTTGATTCAGAAATTTAACACGGCCACTCGCCTGCCCGAGTGCGTGAATACCAGCCCCGATATCATTGTGTTGATCGATGAAGGCCACCGTAGTCATGGCGGTGAGAGTCATCAACGCATGAAGCTGGCTCTACCCAACGCGGCCTTTGTTGCTTTCACCGGTACGCCGTTGCTGAAAGATGATAAGACCACTAATAAATTTGGCCCCATCGTTCATGCTTACACCATGCAGCGTGCGGTAGAGGACAAGACAGTCACTCCACTTCTCTACGAAGAGCGGCCGCCCGAGCTGAATGTTAATGAACGAGCTATAGATAGCTGGTTTGACCGTATCACCGAGGGGTTAACGGATAAACAAAAAGCCGACTTGAAGCGTAAGTTTGCTAATAAAGGGCAGGTCTATAACGCTGACGATCGCATCCACCTCATTGCACTGGATATCGCCAACCATTTTGTCAAAAACATCGACGATGGCTTGAAGGGGCAGCTCGCCTGTGACAGTAAAGCCGCAGCGATAAAATACAAAAAGTATCTTGATGAAGCCGGACTTTTTGAGTCTGCAGTGGTCATTAGTTCTCCCGACACGCGTGAAGGGAATACTGAGGTGGATGAATCTGGCATGCCTGATGTGACCAAATGGTGGCAAGATAATGTCGGCTCTCAGGATGAGCAGGTTTACACGCGCAATGTCATTGAGCGTTTTGATAAAGATGATTCGCTGAAGCTACTTATTGTGGTCGATAAGTTACTTACCGGATTTGATGAACCCAAAAATGCCGTGCTTTACATCGATAAACCTCTTAAAGGGCATAACCTGATTCAGGCAATAGCCCGTGTTAACCGCCTCCATCCTAAGAAAAAATTCGGTCTGTTAATCGATTATCGGGGCATCCTCAAAGAGCTGGATACCACCATTGAGGATTACCAGAAGCTGGCATCCCGCACGCAGGGCGGGTTTGACATCGACGATCTGGTGGGGCTGTACGGCCAGATGAGTACGGAGTACAAGCGCCTTCCCCAGCTGTATAAAAATCTGTGGGCGATTTTCGCAGGTGTAAAAAACAAAAACGATATTGAGCAGCTCCGTCAGGTGCTGGTGCCGCGCACGGAAGAAAAGCATGGCGAGATGGTTGATGTGCATCTTAAAGTCCGTGAAGACTTTTATGAGGCACTCACGCAATTTGCCAGTTGCCTGAAAGTGGCGTTGCAGTCGGCTACCTTCTTTGAGGATAAGAGTTTCAGCGAAGAGGACCGCCAGCACTATAAAGAGACGCTGAGGCAATTTACCAGCCTGCGTCAGTTGGTGAAGCAGGATGCCGGTGAGACGGTAGATTATGATCAGTACACGGAACAGGTTAAAAAGCTGCTGGATAAACACGTTGTTGGTGTAGAAGTCCGCGAGCCTGATGGAGTGTATGAAGTCAGCAAAATGGGACAACGGCCCGAAGAGTGGAGTGAGGATAAAACTCGCAACGAAACGGATATTATCAAAACCCGTGTAACCCGCATGATTGAGCAGGATTTACGTGATGATCCTTATGCCCAGGAAGCCTTCTCGAAGTTACTGCGTCTGGCTATTGAAGAGGCGGAAAAACTGTTTGATCACCCTCTCAAGCAGTACATGCTATTTCGTGAATTTGAGGAGCAGGTACAGGAACGGCGGCTGAACGACATACCCGACGTGTTTGCCGGTCATCACCATGCACAGGCTTACTTTGGCGTATACAAAAAAGTACTGCCGGAGGTTTTTGCCGTTACTGATCCTCAGGTCATCGATAAATGGGTGAAGCTTGCTTTTGAAGTAGACCAGGCTGTTGATATCTCAGTGGCTGAGAACTCGATCAATCCGCAAAATATCGAGGCTGACATCCGCAAGAAGCTTCTGCCGATGATGTTTAAAGAGTGTAAGGCAATAGGTGGCGGAATGGATCAGGCGAAAAAGATTGTGGAAATGATCGTCCAGATTACCCGTGTAGGGCTGAGCGGAGTCTAAATTGTGGGCGAAAGAGCAATGAGCTTCATTTACGGTGATGAACGTATTACCTTCGAGTGTAAACCACGACCGTTGGTGAATGGACGCATCCTGATAAAAGTTCACCCCGACTGCCGGGTTGTAGTATCGGCGCCGCAGGATACCGATGATCAACAGGTTCTGAATGCCGTTGAAAAGCGTGGGCGCTGGATCTATCAGCAGCTACGGGACTTCCGTAAGCAGCTGGAATATATAACTCCACGACAGTATATCAGCGGTGAGAGCCACTATTACTTGGGCAAACAGTACATGCTTAAGGTGATAGTGGCTCCCTCTGACACTCAGGGTGTAAAAATGTTGCGTGGCAAGCTGGAAGTCACCTTACGCTATAAGAGCGCTGAAAAGGTTCTGCAGTTGCTGACTGACTGGTATAAGGCTCGAGCCCGCGAAGTCTTCGCCAAAAGGCTGAGTGCTATGCTGGAGCAAGCGTTATGGGTCAGTGACTCACCACCATTGCGCATTCTTACCATGCAGACTCAGTGGGGAAGTTGTTCCCCCAATGGAAGGGTGACCCTGAATCCCAACCTGGTAAAGGCCCCGCGTGAGTGTATCGATTACGTTATCTTGCATGAACTCTGCCATCTGGCCGAGCATAACCATAGCGAACGCTTCTACCGGCTCATGGGGCAGGTAATGCCTGACTGGGAGAAGACCAAAAAGCGTTTGGACGGGATGGCTGGGATGATAATGACAAGCTAAACATAATAGCGTGCGATGCTTCTGCCCTGTAGCATCCATCGCTTGAGGGAGGAGAATTTGGAAAAAATTATATGTGCTCTGTGTAATACCGCAGTTGAGGTGACGGTGCTGTCCAGCCATTTGCTAACCAATCATGGCTGGAAGATGGTCCCTCATCTTGCTAAGCCGGTAGCAGAGGCACCACTTATTGCCCGTCAAAGCTGCAAATGTCCAGTATGTAACGTCTCTCTCAAAGACGCGAAAAGATTAGAAAAGCATATAAATAAAGCCCATCCAGAAAGGCCAAGCTCTTCTCACATCAGTAGCAACCCTTCAAAGAAAAACAGTGTAACGACGATATCCTATCAGTGGGCAATAACTCAACCGCTCGATAAAAAATACTCCGCTGTAGTTGAGAAATTTGTTACTGAAAAAACGTTATCTGAAATTGAAAAAGAAATAGTGACCATCGTGAATGGTTATGATGCGGCGGATACTTCCAGACAGAGCTTGATGTCAGGGCGGCTCATTCTGCTTGCCCATGCCAAGAAAAGACTTGCTGCAAAGAGCAAATCGAGCAAAAACAAGAAAGTAGCGGCAAAGGGTAAAAAAACCAAAAATGCCAAGTCACGAGACATTATGGACCAATACATTGGCGGGCGCAGGATTGTTGTCTCCGGCGGTTTACCTTCCTTAGGGAAAAGATAATGTACCGCTGCGCACCATGTGCAAAAAGCGAAGCAGGCCAATTACTGTTATAACTGACTTAAACTACTTAACATGCGGCCGGAAAAATCAGGCATGCAGGGAGGCACATGACCACGAGCAATGAACTTCTCCTTAGGCCAATTAGCGACCTGATGAAACAGCGTTTTTTCATACCCTCATACCAGCGGGGCTACCGCTGGACGCAAAGGCAGGTAACAGATCTGCTGGATGACATCGCGGAATTTCAGAAAAACAGCGAGTCAAGTTCCCGCAAAGCCTTCTACTGCCTACAGCCTGTTGTTATTAAGCAGTGTGGCGAAGAATGGGAATTGGTTGATGGTCAGCAGCGCCTGACAACTATCTGCATTATCCTTCATTATCTGAAGGACATTGCCGCTATGCTTGGACATTCAGGGTACTCTCTGCGCTACGAAACCCGTCCTGAGAGTGCAAATTTCCTTAGCAATATCAATAGCGATCACGCAGATGATAATATTGATTTTTATCATATGAATCAGGCTCGGGAAGTAATAGACGCATGGTTCAGTTCACGACCGCCTGTCTATAAGTTCAGCTTTTTGCAGACTCTGCTGAATGATGATGAGGCTGGTAAAAATGTAAAAGTGATCTGGTATCAGCTAAGCGAGCAGGCAAACGTGACTGAGGTATTTTCCCGACTTAATCGTGGAAAAATCCCGCTAACCAACGCAGAGCTGGTTAAAGCACTGCTGCTTAATGCCGGGAACTTCAGCCATGCAACAGATCTCAACGTTCGCTTTCACCAACTCAGGATTGCGCAGGAGTGGGATGAAACAGAACGCCGTCTTCAGCAAGAGGACTTCTGGTATTTCATCAGTAATCATCCCCGTGAGAGCAACCGCATAGAGTTTATACTCGGACTGGTCGCAGATTCACTGAAGTCTGGTGTTTCCCGCCAGGATCCACACTACATATTCCTGTCGTTCGCTCATTACTTGGAAGAAACGCATCAGGATCCGGAGCGCATAGAGAAAGTGTGGCTGCGGATCAAACAGCGTTTTATGTTACTCGATGAGTGGTACCAAGGCCGCATGACTTATCATCTTGTCGGTTACCTCATTAGTAATAGTGAGAGCGTCATTCCTCAGCTTATCAGCGAATCTGAAAGCTGTGAGACTAAATCGAAATTCATTGCCGTACTGAAGCAAAGAATACTACGTATTGCCCTGCCAGGACTCGCGGGCCCGTTGAGCCAGGGACGGGGCGAGCGCAGCAGCCAGATTGACGCCACACTCTCTGCTCTGACGTATCCTGAGCGTTCGCTGCGTCCTGTGCTTTTGCTTTTTAATATTGCTATTTTGCTGGCTAACAAAAATTCATCTACCCGATTCCCATTCCGGCATTACAAGCTCGACGCCTGGGATATTGAGCACATTACTTCAGTCAGCTCACAAATGCCGGAAAATATCAGCGGACAGAAGGCCTGGACAGAAGTGATGCGTGAGCATTTTCGTCCTTACAATTTATCGGAAGAAGGAACCGATAAGGTAAGTTCGGCACAACAGGTACTGTTTGAGCGTGCAAAAGCTTTGCTTCTGGAAGAACCCTTTGACAGTGAAAAATTTGAAGTCTATTTCAGCGACATTCTGCATGAGTATAGTCAGATGCCTCTACTGGACAGGGATGACAGCATTGGAAACCTTACTCTATTGGATCAGTCAACTAACAGAAGCTATCGCAATGCCATCTTTCCGGTGAAGCGTAATCGCATTATTGAAGCGGACAAAGCGTCAACTTTTGTCCCTCCCGGTACAAGAAACGTATTTCTTAAATACTACAGTAGTAACGTCCACGAAATGACTTTCTGGAGTAGCCAGGATCAGGATAGCTACCGGCGCGCAATTACAGATGCCCTGACCGTATTTTTTGATGGAGCAATGTATGCAGCAAGGTAAAGTCATCACATTCGCCAGTTTATTCAGCGAAGTAAGCAACGTTGAGATCCCCATCATACAGCGTGACTATGCTCAGGGGCGCGAGGACGCATGGGAGATTCGCGATCAGTTTCTCCTGTCGCTCAGTCAGGCGTTAACAGCTCCTGTTGGCACACTACCGCTTGATCTCGATTTTATTTATGGAAACCTCAGCACTGAGGAGCGTCCCACCCTTTCGGTCCTTGATGGCCAGCAGCGCCTTACAACTCTCTTCTTGCTTCACTGGTATCTGGCGAACAAAGAGGGTAAATATGCTGATTTCATTGAGCGATTCACTCATTTGGGCAAATCCCGTTTCACATATCAGACCCGCACCGCCGCAACGGAGTTTTTCCATGCGCTGGTGCGAGCCGACAACAGTGGTCTACAGTTTGCAGAGAATGCCCCTGACCTTAGGGAACAGATAACGGACAGCCGCTGGTTTTATCACTCCTGGCTTCAGGACCCTACGGTTTCAGCCTGCTTGACGATGCTGAATGCGATTCAATCATGCTTCGATGACGCACCGAGTGGGCTTTATTTCAAACTGTGCAGTTCTGACTCGCAGCCTGTGGTATTCCAATATTTAAACCTGTCCTCATTTGGACTTTCTGACGATCTCTATATCAAAATGAATTCGCGGGGGAAAGCGCTTACCGATTTCGAAAACTTCAAAGCCTGGCTCTCAGGCAGAATGAGCCAGCAGCCTGGTGCTGTGACATTTGGAGAGAAAATCGATCAGGCCTGGACTGATATGTTCTGGAATCTGAGCAAAAAAAGGGCCGAAAGCTTTGATACCCTTTTTCTGCGCTTTTTTAAGCGGATGGCATTTCTTCTTGAATGCGGTCAGTCATCTGAACCTGCATATCTGCTGGCAAACCTAAATGCGACCTGGTTCAGCGCCCTGAGAAGCATCCGTGAAGGTTTTAGTTCCTCAGAATTCGAAGCGAAGGATACCTTCAACCCCAGTAACATCGAAATCATCTCATCCGTCCTAGATTTCCTTTGCTCCCAGCATGCAACCCGTGAACACCGCAGCTTGCTGATGGAGTTTCTAACGGGCTCTGACTTACTTGGAGCATGTCGTTTTTATGCACTCTGCGCATTTATTACTTATAAGAAATCGTCCAGCCACGCCTACTTCGCTGAGCAGCACGCTCAATGGAGTCGTGTCACCGATAACTTCCTGTACACCATGCGTATTGACAGCAATCAGGTTGCAGTGGGGGTTATTCGTTCTCTGGATGAACTGGCCCCATATGCTGGTAACATTTACAGCTATATGAGTACAGTTGACGTTCGACTGGGTTTTAACGAGCAGTGGGATGAGGAAGCCCTTAAAGCAAAGCTGATTACTTTGGATATTGAATGGGAGCCTGCCTTAATTCGGGCAGAATCTCACCCTCATCTTAAAGGTCGCGTAAGGGGGCTGCTCGAGGGGGCCAAAAATGCTGATAATAGCGGTTACGATCTTACCCGATTTATATCTCTGACAGAGAAAACCTATTGGGTGCTTAACGAACAGGTTCTGCATAACTACGAGCACTTACTTGAACGTGCGCTGCTGTCACTGGGAGATTATCTGATATGGCAGAAAGGACAACGGTACACCTTTTGCCTTCCTTTACATCAGTCTTGGCGTGAGCGTAATGAGAACTGGCTGAGGGTGACAGAGAAAAATGTGTTTATTGAGCTGCTGGATAAGCTGAATAAAAAAGAAAATATGTCAAATACACTCCGAGAAATTATTCAGGAATCAAACCCGGGCGGCTGGCGCGAACTGGTCGTGAAAGACCCTGAGACCATTCGCTACTGTTCGGAAAAGATTATCGACAAATTAGATAACCAAGTGTATCTGCTAAGTAAGACAAACCTTCGCGGCTATTTCCGGGAGCTGCACAGTTGGGTGCTCTCGAAAAGGTTGTTGGCCCTTCTTCGCAGAGAGGATGGAAACGCGCCTTTCACTGCCGTGACCTATCACTCAGTCTATGGTGATGAATGGCCATGTATAGAGCTTACGGTAAGTGAAGAGGAAACGTTCTTTATCGCACATGAGAACGGAGTCTGGTTTGACTGTCACAATGTGGATGAAGAAGGTGAGCCACTCCCCCTGCCGTCCTTCTTTAAATCACTGGTAGATACGCTGATGCATGACGCGGATACCGTCTCCAAAACCTGACACTGTAATGGTTAGTTGTGCAGGAAATGAGCAGCTCGGTTGAGGGTACATGTGCAGGATGAGCACAAAGCAGTCTTGCAGCTGTCGTCGTTCTGCTTCCATAGAAAGTAAATATTAGTTCTGGATAAGCGTCAATACACACCGTATTGACGCTTATGGTTACCTCTGTCTGGAAGGGATAAATAATCCCAGTTTCGTACTGTAGTACGTTTCATATTTTTTCTATCCGCCGCGAGTCAGCAATACGCTGTAGCATCCAGGTTTCCACTTCGCTTTTATACCAACGGGAACTCCGTCCCAGTTTGATGGGTTTCGGGAATTCGCCATCCTGAATAAGCTTGTAGAACCACTTATCTGTCATGCCGGTGTATGTGGTGATGAATGTCATATCGATAAGCGGGTCTTCAGCACTAAGAATGGGGTTATTGATAGTAGCCATGGAATCTCTCCCTCTGAAAATTAATGATGGGAGGAGTCCGGCGTGGTTGAGTTCTATTGCACGCCAGTACTCCTTCAGAAGATAGGGATTGCCAGTAAAAAAATACCTGAGCGCCTTATCGGCCTCGATAGGCTGGGGCGAATCTTGACGGGAAAATCAGCGTTGGCTGCATCCAAAATTACGTTCGCCATCACCGGTAATTTTGGTATGGTCTTTTGCAAGATATGAAGCCCGTACTAATGCCTCCTGTAGTTGCTCTTTATTCCCGCGGTCAATCCAGTACACAGGGCTTTCCGGAAAGTGTGCCAGCGTTGCATACTCCTGAGTACCCACCCGTAAGGCGCTACACCACGCCTGTTTGATTAACCCTGCCAGTGAAGCCGGATCGTTATAGTTGCCTGCGGAACACCAGACTTCGCGATTAAGCAACAACACCATGTGATAGTGCTTTTTACCGTTGCGTTCTCCATATTCCTTTGCCCAGATATAACGCAGGTCGGTCATGCGTTTTCGGTTGCCCTCGCGGTGTTTACGAAGCAGGTACATTGCAATCTTTACTTTCAGAGAGTCTATAAATCGGGAGATGACAGCAGCATCTGTAGCTGCTGGAACATTGGGTAGTCGTAGATCAACCCTCAGCATTAATACTCGCGGATAAGCCTTAAGGGCGTTCAGTAAGGTGTCGGTAATACGTTGTTGCCAGAAAGGATTAAAGGTTTTGTTCATTGTTGAAATCTCCAGTGGTTTATTTTTTCACATCAATGACTGGAGCTGTAAAAAAATACTCTTAAAAATAATGCTTCAGATAATTAAAACTGAGATTTGATGTTTCAACCTATCTGGATTAAATAATTTCTGATTACAGAAGGGTTATGAAGGTAACCCATAGCTTTAAGCGTAACAGAGAGAGGATGTGTCAGGTATATATTACCAATCCGACAGTTTGAGCTATGTAAAGTATGTGCATCCGGTGGGCCATGCACCATCAGCGTGCTCCTGGCTAGTCCTTCAGTCGCTCTGGAGTTAACGTTGTATGGGGAAGTTGCTTAACTATGTCACTAAAGTACCATTTGTCCCAGTATTTACAGGGGCTGTGCGCTATGAATGGAACGTTTTTTCCTTGTTTTTTCCTCTATGAAGCATCATTTTTAACACGAATAATCTTCATTAATACCTTGGTTTAAGTTATCCTAAAAGGAGGTTTGATAGAAGGAACTGGACATGAATGATGAGTGTATAAAAAGGATGAGAATTAAATCTGCGCAGGAATTGGCAGGGGATGATCCAATGCTGATAAGGGAATACCTTTCAACCTTTCCATTGCCCCTACTGAGGCGGATATTAATTTCGCTCGATATGACGGTAGCAAACTCAATTTTCCCTCAAATAGCCAATGATGACTCGAAATTAATAGGTTTTATTTGTTCTGGTGTTGCTTCTGATAAGATAAAATCTCCTTTTGATAAGGTAAATAAAATTGTAAAAGATGTAGAAAGTGACGCTTTCTCCGATGGTTGTATTGTATGGCTTAAAAATGATATCGAGGCATGCCACTATTTCTGGTGGAATCTGATGCAGCTCGGATGGAGAGATGTGTTTAAACTACTTAGAGCGGATAATATACATCGCTATAGTGATGTGGGGGATAACCCGCAAGCTCAATACGTTTCTGATACATTTTGTCTGCCCAGGGCAGTAGGCGGGCATAAAGAACGCTACAAATCAATTTTGATCTTATTAAGTTTGTTGCCATTCAAAAACACTGAAATAAATCTTCTGATTTCACATTTATCCTGTAACTACAAGAGAGCTAAAGAGATATGCAGGCGTGAGGTTAATATCACCTCTTTGATGAAAAGCAAGGAGTCGGTTTCTTTTTCAATTTTTTACTTAAAGAAAAAGAATAAGTTCCTGGCTGATTTAGAACCTCTCACGGAGAGTGATAATAAATACGTATTAATCACACAGCTTTATCTGCTTACAAGAGAAGACAATTTTAAAGAGTTAGTCACCTCGTTGACTAAAGCTTGGTCACAAAAGAAGGTACGTGAAAAAAGAAAAGAGACGGATAAAAAACAGACTGCCAAACTTCTTGGCTTGAGCAAAGAAAGCATCAGGATGCTTAAGGAATTATCAAAAAAACACAGTATGGGCCACTCAGAACTGATGGATCTGGCTATACAGTCTTTGTTCGAACAAATGCAGTAATTCATCATAAAATCAGACATATATTATCATAATGGATGACGGCAGCTCCCAACCTCAGTGTGTATGTTTTAGTCGTAGTTGTCACGGGACTATGACACTCAGTGTCGCATTCAACTCCATCCGCGTAAAAATTCACCATTTCATAAGACCTATCTGTGCAACAGCCCCCCTTACAGTGTGACCTCTCACCACATTGACTGAGGAAGAACAATGGCTGTCTACCGTAACGACCCCGATTTAAACCTGCTGGGCCAGTGCAGCAATGAAGAGCTGCAACTGTTGGTTTCTATTCTGATCACTGACCCTCGTGATGGCGACACCCGCTGGACAGAGAGCCTGACCAGTACCCCTGAATACCGTCTGTTGGCACCGGAACACCGGCGCTACTGGCAACTGATAGCGGCTGAATTTCAGCGTTACGGGGCCAATACGCTGGTAAGTTTGATTCGGCTGGGGCAGGGCGTGACCTACCGGGAAATCCTCGAGGATGTTTGCGATAAGCTTAATGTGAACTACAACCTGAAAAGCACCACCGAGACCATTGAGTTGTGCCTGTTGATGAAGGTGCTGGAGAAAAGCCTGGACCAGATGACACCGGAAGAACTGGCTACTTTTTCTCGCAATATGCAACTCGACCTGACCAACCCCACCCCTCAGCTCATTCTGATGGCAGTACAGGCAGCCATACGTACCTCCTCGCTGGCTGCACTGGAGCTTGCCACCGTGCTGTCCGCCAGCGTCATTACATCACTGGGGGGGATTGCCACCTGGGGCACTGTGGTGGTGGCATCCAGAGCGCTGTCCGTTATCGCCGGTCCCGTAGCCATTGCGCTCAGTTCGGCGTGGATGATTTCCGATATTGCGGGTCCGGCTTACCGGGTCACCATACCGGCCTGCATCATCGTAGCCTGGCTCCGGCAGCAACGTCTTTCCCGTTAATCCATTTTTCACTGCCAGCAGATGACTGGTACCAATATTTTCTGCTGGGAGTACACTCCATGCCTGAACAGGGACACCGCTATGATCGTTTGGCCAACCGTCTCGCCATCCTGGTCAGTCGCCTCTTTATGGGCGAATCACTCAGCGTCAGACAATTGGCTCAGGAGTTTGGCGTTTCTGAGCGCACCGTTCAGCGCGACTTGCGTGAGCGTCTGCGCTATCTCGACATCGAATATTCCCGTGGAAGCTTCCGGCTCCTGGACGCACGGGGTCCCTTTCGCACCAACAGCGACATTCTCCGCTTTGCCCGGATAACCAGCGTGGCACATTACTTTCCTACTCTGGATCCCAGGCTGCTGTCGGTGTTGCTCGACAGTGGTCAGGATTCTCCATGTATTATCTGGAATGACCCGCCACGTCAGGCACCTGCGTTGTTTGGTGGTTTCCAGGCTATCGTTCAGGCCATCATCCGTAATCGCCGTGTTCACTTTCTGCATCAAGGTCATCAGCAGTCTGCAGTGGCCCCTTACCGGCTTATCTGTCTGGACGGGGAGTGGTACTTGGTGGGCGTATCGAAAGATCGCATTCAGGTGTTCACCCTTTCAGCCATCACTGATGTGGTGATGACCCTCAGCTGTTTTGTGCGAAACAGCCATATCACTCGCATTTTTCAGGACCCGAGATTCATTCAGGCCCTGCCGCATTATCAATATATCAGCGGGCTCATCAGGGAATGAGCCCGTATTCCCGTCCGTCAGGACAATTTGCTTTACTTACAGAAGGATACATTCATGAAAAATTCATCACTCAGCGCGTTGGTGCTGGTCTGTGGCCTTGTTCCGGTCATGGCGCAGGCTTTTGGAAATAAGGAAACTTGGTCCAGTGGTTGGGGCCAAGGCGTATCAGAGTTTGTTATCAAGGGGAAAGGTCAGTCACAGTTATATCTATCCTGTGAGGATTATGGCTCACAGCCGGCTACAGTCATATTTACGGACGCTAACGGGCATGAAGTCAGTATGGATGAGGATAAAAACCTTCAGGTCAGCATTGACGGTGGAGAGGCCATTGATATCAGTGAGTCTGGCAGTCGTATCGGCAGCAATAACCTGGTGCTGGCCTGGACACAGTTGCGTAACGGCAAACAAGTCTCGGTATCCGGCGAAGGTGTTAATCCAGCTACCTTCACGCTAGCTGGGGCTGCGAAGGTGCTGCCAGAGTTTGGCACACACGGCTGTGTGGCAAAGGCCTCACTCTGATTTGTACCTGTTTTTACCTTCTGTTGCTGGTAATGAATGATGATATTCGTGTTCCGGCGATACGTTACTCATAAAAGGAATACGCTGTGAAAATCAAACAATGGTTGATACCCGCACTGCTTTTATTGTCTGCTTCGGCACTGGCCGAGCCAGCTTCTCCAATAAAAGTGGAGACCAGTGATTATGTTCATCCTGCCGGAACACGCTACGCCACTGTAGTGGTCACCTCGCTGGATGACAGTGTGAAAGTTGAACACATTGACGTTAATCGGGGCAACTGCCGCATCGACAACAAAAAGTTTATGTCCTCCGTTAACAAGGAAACCATTCTGCCGATCACTCTGCGCTACGGGCAGTCCGTCAAAGTGAATTTTTATAATGAGTGCGTGGCTTCGGAAGTGGTAGTCACCACCGACAGAGGGGCGTGGCGCTACACCTATAACTGAGTAGTCTCTATGTTTCATCTCCCTCCATAAAAGACGCCATATCACCAACGGACTGCCGTCAGGCAGTCCGGAGCAAACCCTATGATTTTTCTGAAAATGCTGGTGACCGCTTTGGGTCAGGTTCTGACCTGGTACGGCGGTCAGCAAGCCCGACAATTTATTGAAATCCGCTTTCGTCAGGCCGGTCGCGATGACGACAGCATAGATGCAGCCAGAGAAGCAGCCACGCTGCTGGTGACCGCGCTGATAACTGCCCTGATGGCGCAGATATTACGGATCCTGGACAACTTATGAGCCGCCTTCTGCTGCAACGATCACTGAACCTGCATATCGCCCCTGCCTCCTTACGGAGCAGGGGCTTTTGTTTTTATGCCCCAAAACCTAAGGAAATTATCATGAAATTAGCCAGCCGCTTTGGTGCGGTCAACCTGGTTCGCCGCGACCGTCCTCTAACCCATGATGAACTGGCGCATTACGTACCGAGTGTCTTTAGTGAAGAAAAGCATGAATCACGTAGTGACCGATACACCTACATCCCAACCATAACCATTCTCGATAACCTGCAGCGAGAAGGTTTCCAGCCGTTCTTCGCCTGCCAGACTCGTGTGCGGGATCAGAGCAAGCGTGAACACACTAAACATATGCTGCGCCTGCGCCGCGAAGGCCAAATCACTGGCAAGCAAGTGCCGGAAATTATTCTGCTTAATAGCCATGACGGTTCCAGCTCATACCAGATGCTGCCAGGGCTATTTAGATCGGTTTGCCAAAATGGGCTGATTTGCGGTGAGAGTTTTGGTGAAGTGCGTGTTCCCCATAAGGGTAACGTGGTGGAGAAAGTCATTGAAGGGGCTTACGAGGTACTGGGGATATTTGACCGGGTGGAGGAGAAGCGCAATGCAATGCAGTCGCTTTTGTTACCGCCGCCAGCACAACAGGCGATGGCGAAAGCAGCATTAACCTATCGCTTTGGTGAAGAGCATCAGCCGGTGACGGAATCGCAAATCCTATCCCCACGCCGCTGGCAGGATGAAAGTAACGACCTGTGGACCACTTATCAGCGCATTCAGGAAAACCTGATTAAAGGCGGTCTGTCTGTACGAACCACTAAAGGTAAACGCGCCCATACACGCGCTGTTAAAGGTATCGACGGTGATGTAAAGCTCAACCGTGCTCTGTGGGTGATTATTAGACGTCAACTACCTTGGCCGGTACGCGTCAACTACTCTGGCCGCCTTTGA
>OGYN01001082.1_pt1 | contig 23156 bp, 19 predicted proteins | sample 1576551 | NCBI WGS metagenome assembly OGYN01 (sample SAMEA3541589, study PRJEB24748) | human gut metagenome | biome: human gut; feature: human-associated habitat; material: faeces | place: China | collected 2012 | reverse complement strand
CTTCCCGCGCAAGAGCATTGTAGTGCAGCTTCAGCTCGTCCCAGTAGCCCATCCCTGCATTGCGCGGGCCGCAGGAACCTTCCAATGCCCACTTGTTTTCCCAATCGTGGACGATCGCCGCCTGTTTTTCACGGCAAGTCGTTGCAATTTCAGAAAGGACTTCCAGCTTCCGTCCCACTTCCATCGTTTCCCGGAACGGGCGGGCATCCTCCCGCCCATCATGGCCGACGACTGCACCATGGAACTTTTCTTCCGCGCCGCGGCTGGCTCGCCACTGGAAGTAAAGCACACTGTCCGAACCATGTGCAACCGTCTGCAGAGCCGCAAGCTCCGCAATGCCGGGGCGCTTCTGTTTGGAGATCGGCTGCCAGTTGGTAAAGCTGGGGCTGGATTCCATCAGCAGGAAGGGCCTGCCCTTCATGGAGTAATACAGGTCGTGCATCAGGGCCGTATCCAACGCCGTTTCTTCCACTGTTTCGCTGGGCTTGTGCCATGTGGGATAGTTGTCCCAGCTGGCAATGTCGATCTCCTTGGACATTTTGAAATAGTCGATGCCGTCAAACCGGTACATCATGTTTACCGTGAACTTTGCATCCGGCGCAAATTTTTTCACAGTATCACGCTCAAATTTCAAAAAATCAATGTGTCGGTCACTGACAAAGCGCTTCCAGTCCAGCGCAAGGCCCTGCACGGCATTTTCCCCCTGCGGGGCAGGGCTTTCGATTTGTTCCCAAGCGGTATAGTCGTGACTCCAGAACCGGGCGTTCCACGCCTTGTTCAAGGCATCCAAAGAGCCATACCGTGCCTTGAGCCAGCGGCGGAACGCAGCCTGACACAACTCGCAATGGCAGTCGCCGCTCATCTCGTTGGAGATATGCCAGAGCAGGACAGCCGGGTCATTGCCGAACCGCTGCGCCAGCATCTGGTCGATGATGCGGACTTTTTCCCGGTAGACCGGCGATGTATAGCAGTAATTCTGCCGCCGGTTGTACAGCTCCCGGACCCGGTCTGCCCGGACTCGGCGCACCTCGGGGTATTTGTGTGCCATCCAAGCGGGGCGGGCCGCACTGGGCGTTGCAAGGATCGTATGGATTCCATTGGCATACAGATTATGGATGATGTCTGCCAGCCAATCCAGCTCAAATACCCCCTCCTGCGGTTCCAATGTGGACCATGAGAACACGCCCAGCGTCACAGTATTAATGTGTGCCTTTTTCATCAGTTCGATGTCCTGCGCCAGAATATCGGGCCGGTCCAGCCACTGTTCCGGGTTGTAGTCTCCGCCATGAAGTAATCTGAGCTGCTGCATGATAGCGGCCTCCTTTGGTTGCGCAAATTGCGCAACATTTTTATCGGATAAAGTTGCGTTCGATACAAAGTATAGCAAGAACCTCCGCAAGATGCAATGCAGCTATATGGAATTTCGTTGCAATAAGTTGAACGTTTGATGCGGCACAAGAAACCATCCATGGATGCTTTGGAAGATTCCACAACGTTCATGTGGGATTTATAGGCAGGTTGTCAAAATGCAGAAATAATCCGTATTGCTTTTGATACGGGTTAAGGGCAGAACAAGGAAACTGTTGCAAAATGGCTCTCTGAAAAAAATATGCACAAAACCCGGAACCTTTTCAGGGCCAAAACGGCTCAAAAAGGGTTCCGGGTTTCTGTTTTTGCACTATTTCTTTGCACAAGTCGCTATCGCATTTTATTTTGCAACAGCCCCTCTTGACTTATTTCTGAATTTTAATTCGGAAGGTTCAATTTTATTTTGACTTAGATTATAGATCGTTTTATCATCCCAGTTTCGTCGGAGAGCAATCTCGGCAGTCAGATCTGTATTATTATAATTGATCGACCATTGTGTATTACTTGTGATATCAGTAAGATTTGGATCCTGGGAAGATGCCTTTAAAGCATTCCATACGGTAGAATTGGTATGTTCTGTTTCTGCTTCAAAAGTCTTAAGAACAGCATCGTAACGTTCTCTTCCGTGTCCGTAGATTCCATTCTTCTGATTCGGAGCAACTTTGTCTTTGTACAGGACAAAGAAATTAGTGACAGCTTCAGATCTGGTGTCAACGAGTTCTCGGGTTTCACTGTCGCAATCGTATTCAATGACTCGTCCATCACCTGAGGCGTCTGTAATGTAGAAATGATAATCTCTACCGGAGGAGGCGAACATATCATATTCTTTTAACAGATCTACTGCTTCCTGTGTGGAGGCAGCACGGTCCAACACGAGGCGAATAGCCAGTGTTGTTGCGATTGTTGGCTTGCCGGTATTCTGGAAAACTGGTTCGCTGTCCAGAGTAAGTACTGCAATAGAAACACCTTTTTCGTTCATACCATCAAGGCAAATGAAAGGAGAGGTCAAGGTGGCAAGTTTTTTCTTCATGCTTTCATCAGGTGTATTGGCAGAAATATTATCAAGTGCCGCGAAGGCTACAGATTTGTAACCATTTTGGGGCGTACAGTACACAAGCATGGCAGAAGTGTCCAGCTTAAAATCATAATTTCGGCCCATATGAACCTGATTCTGGTTATCTGTCATTGTAAACGCAGTGCATCCAAAATCAGGAGCTTTGATCTTAACAGGCAGCAGGGGAAGAGCTTCTTTGATAATTGCGTCGATCATACTTTGGTTGTCTGTGATTCCGTAGTCAATGATCTGATCCAGATCATAATCGTATTTGATGTCTATCTGATAAAGGTTGTATCCATCTTCATAAGAAGTGACTTTCTGAATGGAAGAGAGCGTGCGGAAGCGGGAAAAATAATAGATACAGAAGCTTCCGACAAGGAGAAGGATGATACAGACAATCATAAAGGAGATTCGTTTTATATGTTTTTTCATAGAGCTTCCTCCTTGTCATCAAACCTAGTTATCCTTTCAGATCAAACTGTACGGACAGCGATGCAAGCACTGCATCTATCACTTTCCGCGCCTCAGCAAACATATCGATCTCCGCCACAAAAGCGATGACCTGCTCGCGCTCCTGCGCGGGGACCTGCAGCGCACTCAGGCTCATGCTCAGATAGCGCCGTATTTTGCGCTCCAGCGTAAAGTAGGGGTCGCACCGCCGTGCCATGTAGCCGCGCATCATGCCAGCCGTGCCCAGCTCCATCTCGTAGAAATCACACTCGGCACACCCGGGCAGATACGCGCTGAACGCCGCCTGCAGCTCGGCCGTGGTGCTGCGGTGGATGATCTCCACCGTGGCGGGGAAGGTGTACGCTTCCACATAGATATCCCGCAGATTCTCGCTCAGTTCGGTCAGCGCCAGCTGCAAAGCCGTTTCCACTGCGTAGAGGTACACCGGCGAGGGGGCGTTTACCGCCAGCGGCCTTACCGCATCGAACTGCCTGCTGAACATCATGCTGATCAGCTCGGTCAGCACGCCGTCCTTGGTGCGGAAAATATTCTGGAACGACCCGGCAGAAACATCCGCTTCCTTTAAAATTTCTGCTACCTTGGTGTTCGTGTAGCCTTTTTCCAGAAAAAGCCGGACACAGGCGGTCAAAATCCGCCGTTTTGCTTCTTTGCTGTCGTATCTGCGCGCCATTGGGAATCATCCTTTTCTGTAATTGATTTCTGACCCAATTATATCCTGATTCCGGATTCGGTTCAAGTAGAACTTTCCCGGCGTATTTTGGGCAATTCGACGGGGAGAGCCTCCCGGCGCAGGAAATCCCGCAGCAGGTCGGTGGCGAACCCACCATCTCCATGACGGCTCTTTTGGAATTGCTCAAGGATGCCGACCCGGAAATGAAGGCAAAGCTCCGCTTGGCACTGCTCACCTAATGCAAAAAAGGGCACTGATTGCAATGCAATACAGCGCCCTACATCATCGGACATGGGTAACACCGACCGTGCCGAAACCGTGCGGCTTGAGAACAAAAAGAAAATCCAACGAGGAATCTTACGATTCATCGTTGGATTTTGGTGCGCTCGAGGGAACTCGAATCCCTGGCCCTCTGATTAAAAGAGCCCCTCAGTCGGGGTACTCTGATTTTGGAACTTTCGAGTTTACGTCGTTTTTTCGCAAAGCATCGTGATTTTTCACGTTGCAATTTCTGCGCCCTTTGTCGTATTTTGCAAGTCAGAGTACCCATTGCATTCCTTGAAACCGTGCAAAAACAGTGCAGAAACCGTGCACTTACTCTGGGACAAATAAAAAATGATGATTTTAACCACCGACTTGATGGCGATTTGAGTGATCACAAAGGTAAATTTGATACACAGAAAGAAGAATGCCCACTCGTCTGAGGAGTTCTCAGGGGAGTGGGCAGTTCTGTATAATGGCATTTTGTATATGTCACTTGCCACTTTTAGCATGGAGGTTGCCATTTTTTGAGATGAAGTTGACACTTTTAGCATAGAGGTTGCCATTTAGGGAAAGAAGTTTCTGCTTTTTTATATGGCAAGTTTCCGCACTTTCCGTACCCCATGAGATATGAACACCCGCTAAACTTTTTCAGAGGTTGCTACTTTTTAAGATGTAGTTGCTAAATCTTGCCCAAAGGATGCTACATTTTGGCTCAAGGTTGCTAAACATAGCGCACAGAAAATTCCGCAATAATATAATTCAAATTATGATAATTCAGATTATATTATTTCTTATAGACTGCATCCTCCTGAATCAGAATCAAATTCGGGTTCTCCGCTGCCATTTCCACCAGTCGATCTGTAAAGCCGCTCTTGGAGAACAGCCCGTACACAATTTCGTAGCCCTTAAACGCCGCTGTAAGTTCTTTGGACTGCCCCTTTTCCTGCAAAGCAGAGTAGACCGCCACATCCACAGGTTTCGCATGGTACTTGCACTCACCGAGGAACAGCCGTTTGTGCTGGTTGTCCACAGCCGCAACATCAATTTCCGTATCGCCCTCATTATCATTGCGCCAGTAAGAGCCAATGCGTGAGGGTGCAAAGTCGATCTGCCCCTTTCGGCACAGCTCCGCAAAGATGTTCCGGCAGATGCTCTCATAAGCGAAAGCCACAAATTTTTGCTTAAAATCTTTGCCCATCTCGTCCAGCACGATCTGTTGGTTGTCCAGTTCCAACTCCCCTTTGAACGGGTACACATAGCGGAACCAGAAGCGGATGAAGTTGTCCGAAACATAGTACAGGCTCTTCCGGGAACGCTCTGGATTCTTTTCGGTGATGGGAACGTTCTTGATAACAAAACCAAGGTCGATCAGTGTTTTCAGGTACGGCGTAATAGCTGACGTGTCCTGCTCCATCGTCATACCGATCTTGCTCAGCTTGTGGTTGCCGTCCGAAATCGCTTTTAGCACAGAAAAATAGTTGATGGGCGTCTGCACTTCCTCGTTGAGCAGGAAATCCGGTTCTTCATACAAAAAGCCATTTTTTGACAGTACCACACGCCGAATCTGCTCCACCAGCGGCTCGTCCGTCTGGAAAAACTCCATATATTTCGGTACGCCACCCGTGATGGCATACTGTTCCACAGCTTGCTCAAACGACAAGTTCTGCGCCGCATACACATCCGTAAATTGCAGCGGCATCAGCCGAATCTGTGCCGTTCTGCGGCCATAGAGCGGGCTGTCGTAGGCCAGTGCGTGCTTTTTCATCATGCTGATCAGGGAGCCGCACAAAATCAGCATCACGTTATGATCTTTCAGCACTTCATCCCATGCGTTTTGCAAGATGGACGGGAAATCCGGGTTCGTTTTGACCAGATACGGAAATTCATCAATGACAAGCACCTTTTTCTCGTCCGGGTGGTCGTCTGCCACCACTTGGAATAAATCCAGCCAGTCGGTGAATGTGACCTTGCTGAGCATGGGATTCTTAGTAGTGCGGGAAAGCACCCCGGCAAACCGCTTCATGCTCTGGGCTTCACTTTCTGTGGTTGCCAAAAAGTAGAACGCGCGTTTATCTTTGATAAACTCTTTGATCAGCGTTGTTTTTCCAACGCGCCGCCTACCGTAAATCACCACAAAACCGCTGCCACGCTCTAATTCTGCATTCAGCGTTGCCAGTTCGGATGTTCTGCCGATGAAGTCCATGTCATTCACCTCTTACTTAATATAATTCAAATTATGATAATTTCAATTATATTATAGTTGCTCTGCGCAAAAACGTCAATAGGTCGAAACATCGAATTTTCAACATCAAATTCATACAATGTAGAAAACTCCGGGCTTTTTCAGTTTAGCTTATGCGGCTGAGAGAAGTCTGTGGACGTTTTTGATTGCAATAGGGCTGCCAATTGCTATTCCAACCACACCAAAAGATACTACGGCAAAATAGAGTACGTTTTGCCAACGCTCCTGATTTCTGCGGTCGTAATTTCTGTCCATAGCATCCAGCTGTTCTTGGGTGTTCATGTCATCGGCCGACACAATTAATTTTTGTTTTGCTATATATTTCTCTTTTGATGTGGCTTCGGCATCGATTGTTGCATCAGAAATTTTTTGACAGACTTCATCGATGACTATGTTCTGAAGAGATTTCGTTTCGCCGAGTGGCTGCATAGTATTTTGTTCGTTCATAGATAACCTCCTAAATATATGTTTGTCTGGGATTGACAGTTCCTTGGTGTAGCTATATCATACTACCAGATGACGGACGAATCAATCTTTAAAATCGTCCGTTTCAATTGCTTATAAGTGCAAAAGAGACAAATGCGTCTTTAATGAGGTGATATAATGGCATTCAAATCTATAAATCATGATGATGAAAAGATTTTCTATAACAGACTGTGGAAATTGATGGAGGAGCGAAACCTTTCAACGGCAAGAGAATTAGCGCAGGCTTTATATGCCGAGGAGATAGTCCCTGTAGACAGTGCATCTGAAGACGAAATATCTATAATAGGAAGTATGACGCGCAGAATACAGGAACACTTGAATTTAGAAGGTACAGATAAATTGCAGGGTAGATATGTCAAAGCGTATTGTGATTTTTTCGGATGTTCAGCAGATTACCTGTTTGGCTTATCTTCAATTAAAAGTGAAAATCCAGATGTTATTAGATTCTGTGAAGCAACAGGGTTATCTGAAAAATCGGTCAGAAGGCTAATAGAAGATTTACCGGAAGATATAAAAAGAGATTTAGTTGGGTTTTGGTCTAATGTTTTAGAAAGCAATTTGTTTTATGAAGTACCTTTAGAATTCCATCAAATGTGCTATGAATTGGGACAGTACAGAATTGCACAGGACCAAATAAAGGCAATCAATATGGCGGCTAAAAAAATAGACAATTCAGATACATTTGTCGATACTTGGAGAGCGATGATGGAGAGTAATTATCTAAAGGAAGCTCAGCCGCATGAAGGGGCCTACCATATGCATCTGAATGAGCTTTTAGTGAATGTGACAGCGTGTTTGGAAAATTGGGTGGATGAATATGTTCCTACCCATAAAAAAGAGATTCAACAATATTTCTATGGCGACTTAAATAAGAAACTTCAGGAGAGTTATGATGAATTTTTGAAAACAACGCAATCCGAATAATATCACAGAAAAACCGCCTCACTACCGGAGTAAATCCGATGGTGGGGCGGTTCTTTTATACCTTGATTTCTTGACCGTTCTTGAAGGTGAAGCGGATATCGTCAGTGCTGTAAGCAGGTCAACGCCAACGCAATCACAGCGTAATAGAATATTTTTTGAGACGGTAAAGTGGATTTTATCTGCTTTGCCGTTTTTTCTTTACATCTGGACTCCAACATGCCTTTGTGCTATTCAGCGATTCCATCGCGCAGCCTGCGCCGGGACGGTGCAGATTTGAAAGGGTTTGGGATTTCCCAACAAGCATTTTGCAACGCAAAATGGTCTTTGTATATACGAAGACACTGCTTGCTGGTCGTGTACCTTTCAGCTTTCACCGCCACAAAACGTTTCCTATTTTGGACTCCATTCAAACTGTGCATTTTTGTCTAACAATTTTTTGCGTTGCTGCCAATCGGGCATGAGTGTTGTCAGGATCGCATAAAAATCCTTCGAGTGGTTTGGGTATAGAAAATGACAAAACTCGTGCAATACTACATATTCAATACAACTGACGGGCATTTCGAGTAAGTGCTGGTTCAATGTAATGATAGCCTTCTGCGGAAGACAAGATCCCCAGCGAGTATCCATCGATCGAATATGGATTCGTGGAGATGGCACACCGTATTTTCGAAATATCGGATAAAGCTGATCCACTGTCTGCTGAAATATTTCGCGACACATCTTATTCAGATAACGGTCAACAAGACGCTTTTTTTGTTTCTGATCTTCTGTGTCTTTTACGGTAAGATAGAGATAAACGCCATCGGAACGTATATCGTCCTTTTTTCCTTGCTCTACCCGCAGACGCAGACTGCTCCCCAACACGGAAAAACTTTCCCCACTGACATAATGCCGGGGCTGCGGTGCGTACTGTCGGAATTCTCGAAATTGCTGCTGTGCCTCAGCAATGTAACGGCTGCGTCGTTTCACAAATTGTGTAACAACACTTTCCGACACATCTTTCGGAGCAGAAACATAAACAGAGGCATCTGTCCGAATCCGAAGATTGATATTGCGTACGTTCTTTCGTTCTAGCTGATAGCAGATACACCCATGCTCCGTCTCAACTTCGCAAAACTGTATCATGCAAACCTCCGCAACGCAACTGTTTTAACATTTTCAATAATCATGTCGATCACATCAAAAGAAAGTACCAGGCCCATTTCTTTTTGGTAGCGGTAAAACAGATCATCAATATCCTGTGAGATTCGATCATGAATCGTCAGGTTATGGGTCCAGTCCACCTGGCTATGCTTTTCGATGATTGTCGTAATATCCAGTGCCATCTCGGCGGCAAAATCAGGCTCCACTGACAATTTTTCATTGGAGAAAATCGCAGTCAGTACACCATAGAACGCCTGTGCATGGACATTGGCTCGGATGCGATCCGGGTATGCGATAGCGCTTTTTCCCGTGCGGTAATCCTCCAGAATATCCCGCATCTTGGCCAGATATTCCGCCTCCGTTATCGTCCGGGCTTTATACAGCTCCAGCGCTTCCTTGATGCGCTTGGAAAAATTTTCATAGTATGCTGGGTTCTCCTGATACTTCGTATTGATACTCTTGGCGAGCCGTGTGCGAATCGCATCAGCTTTGGCACGCAGTGAGCCTAACTCGTTTAATTCCTTTTCAAACGCATCTCTGTCCAGAATGTCTACCGGCTCGGTGATTCGCTTCAGACCCTCTACTGAAAGGTGTACGTCCAGCAGGTTTTGCATCAGTGGTTCGTATTCCCGATTGTCAATTGAATCCCCATAACGAGGTTTCACACTGCGCCGTACCGCAGAGAAAAAGCCAAATGCTTTGATATATTTTTCCCGCTCTTCCACTGCCAGCGCCTCATAGGTTTTTTCAGAATTCAGAACAAGATTCAAGGAGCGGCCAAAGTTACACAGCCGTTTGTAAAACTCTTCCCGCTTCGAATTATCCGCCAAGAAAACCTCTACCGCCTCTGCATCGGTTCCGGCAAGTGTCAGACCGGGAACAGCCGAAAACAACTCCATCAGTGCAGAATAATCACTGCGTACCGTTCCAATCGCAGAGAGCACATCCACCACAACGCCTTTCAGATCGTGCCCATCAAAGTTTTCCAGCCCGGCACCACTGTAAAGCTCCATTGCCTCATCCAATTTTTTGATCAGGCCCCGGTAATCCACGATCATTCCATAGCTTTTTCCCTCGCACAGGCGGTTTGTGCGGGCAATGGCCTGAAGCAAACCGTGCTCCTTAAGTTCTTTGTCCAAGTAAAGCACTTGGCAGAGCGGCTCATCAAAGCCGGTAAGCCATTTGCTGCACACGATCACAAGATCCAGTTCTCCGGCATGATACTGTGCCTTGATTGCTTCTTCATAATCATCGGCACTGCCATAGCGCTGCATCATCCGGTTCCAGTAGGCAACTACCTTGTCGTCTGCTCCTTCATCTGCATCATCCACGCTCTCGCGCAGATCCGGGGCCGAGATCACGACAGCGCAGTTCAGATCGCCAAATTGCTCAAAGCATTCCAGATACCGAACGGCATCCCGCTTGTAATTGGTGGCGACCATTCCCTTGAAGCCTGTATTTTTATAGGTTCGGCAAAAGTCCTCGTTGATGTCCAAAGCGATCCGTTTGATGCGTGCATCCGTAGAGGTCAGCCGTCGGATGCTGCTCCATTTCCGGGCGAGATCATCCCGCTGTGATTCCGTCAGGCGTTTTGTTGTTTGCTGAAACCATAGGTCGATGTTCTTTTCGTCAACTTTCTGCTCCACAAAGCGGCCTTCATAGATCAGTGGAACAATTGCACCATCGGCTACACCGTCCTGAATCGTATACTTGTGAATCAGTCCGCCAAACTTTTTCAAGGTGTTCTTCTCGCTCTTCATCAAGGGCGTTCCCGTAAAGCCGATATAGCAGGCGTTCGGAAAAACCGTCCGCATTTTATGTGACATTTTGCCGTAATTGGAGCGGTGGCTTTCGTCCACAAGAACAAAGATGTCCCGAGATTTGTTGCAACCGTCCAGCCGCTCGGCAGTGCTGAATTTGTTGATGATGCTGGTGACGATGTCCACCCGCTCATCCGTGACCAATCCCAGCAGATGCCGCCCGTTGGTAGCACGCGCAGGGCGAAGCCGCGTGTGCGCGAATGTCGCCGTGATTTGCTTATCCAGCTCTTTTCGGTCGGTGACGATCACTACGCGCGGACGGTCTGCCTGCAGCTCCAGCAGCAAATATTTCGCCACCATCACCATGGTCAGACTTTTTCCGCTGCCCTGTGTATGCCAGATCACACCGCCGCGCCGATTCCCTTTTTCATCACGCTGTTTGACTGTGTGCAGAATTTCCTTTACCGCAAAATATTGCTGATATCGGCAGATCTTTTTCACATTGTAGTCAAACAGCACGAAATACTTTGTCAGTTCCAACAAACGGACCGGTGTAAACAGGGAAACAATATCTTTATCCTGCACCGTTGGTGTCCGATCCTGGATCAGCTGAGCCATTTTCCGGTTCAGGAAATCTGCATCTTGCTCTTTCCAGATGCTCCAAAACTTTTTCGGTGTTCCCGTTGTTGCATAGCGTACCTCGTTTTTATTGGTCGCCATTACGATCTGTGCAAACGCAAAAAGCTGGGGGATATAGTGAGTCTGCTGGTTACGGCAGGTTTGCTCAATGGCCTGTTCCACCGGGATATCCGGAGCCTTGCACTCAATCACCGCAAACGGAATTCCATTGACAAACAGCACGATGTCCGGGCGGGCATCATGCTGTCCATCGGCGCTTTCCACCGCAAATTCTTCCGTGACATGGTAAAGGTTCTGCGTCGGGTCCTCCCAGTCAATGTACTTCAAGTTGAAGTTCAGCAGCCTTCCTTCGCCTACAGTTTCGGGATAGCTTTTGCCCAGCATAAGCGCATCATAGATTTTTTCGCTGGTGCGCACAAGACCGTCCGTCAGCGGTATTTCCAGATCATCCATGGCGTGCTCAATGTTGACTGCCGAAAATTCATTTTCCACACCGCCATAGGTATAACGGTTCAGTTTCCGCAGCTGACCGCGCAGCACATCCCGCAACAACACCCGGTAGCCACTTCCGCGCTGCTGACGGCATTCTTCCGGGGAGAGATATGTATACCCCATGGCCTGCAGCAGTTCCAGCGCAGGCTTTTTGCTGATGTTGGCTTCGGAGTAAATGGATTTATCGAGGTTCATGGTGACCTCCTTATTGTTCAGAAATCCCATAAAAGACACTGTTTCCCGATTCAGGGGATCGGTCAAGCGGAATGCAGATGCGCTTTACCCTGTTCTCTATACACAGCTCTTCTAACGCTTTGAGAACTTCCATTTCGGGCAGATTAAGCGCCGCTGCACATCCGTGGACGCTCGACCAATTTTCCTTATCATTTAAGTACTGGTACACGTTTTCCTTTACTTCATCAAACTTCTCGTCCGCACTCATATTTTCACTCTCACTTTCCCGGTCAGCAGCAGCTGCATCAGCGCCTTTTTCTTCTGCTTTTCAGCCTCGATAGATTTTTGGAGCAGGTCAATTTCATGGTCGGCAGTACTTAAAATTTCAACGACGGCCGCTTGCTCTGCTTTTGACGGAATCGTAATATATGTTTTAACAATATTGCTCTTTGATATAGCCATAACCTTGACGCCTGCAATATATGGAATCAGTTGTTTGTGATATGCTTCAGAATTCATATAAAAACCGAGCCATCCATCGGAAAACAGTTGCTCTTTAGGTCTGCACAGCATCGTATGAAGGCCAGAATAAATCACTCTATCTCCAATGTTTTGAACTTCAACAGCTTTTCCGGCAGTTAAATCTTCCGCAGTATCAGCAATTATAATATCTCCACTCTTCACAGTCGCACAGTTGTTTGGAATGGCCGATTCTTTAATACTAGGCAGGCAAACACAATCGAGGTCAATCACTTCGTCGAATTTTGTCAAAATATCGCCATAATGAATATTTTGAATCGCTCCAACGCCTTCAAAAAGATTGTCTCGTGAAAGAGTATTTGTTGAAAGAAAGTCAAAAATCTCGCTGAATTTCTCAACCTTCCACTCTCCATTAAATCCCGGCAACCGCTTTTTTCCGGTCAACAGTTGCTGCATCAGATATTTTTTTTGCTGCTGTTTTTGAGCAAGGAGCTTTTCTTTCAGCTCAATTACTTTGTCCTGTGTGGAGAGGATAGCAGCGATTTTTTGCTGTTCGGGAAGGGGCGGCAGCTGACAAGTGATGGGCGTAAACGAATCCCAATACAAGCGAAGCCGAAAATCGGTGACACCGTAAGACTGTCGATGGATTGCATGGATCATTCGGGGCGTTTTCATGCAGTAGTCCATGTACTCCGGCCATATTTTTTCATTAGGTTTTGCCACGATATACGCTGGACTTACAAGTCCATCCGACCTTACAACGCCAATGGCTCCTTGCCATGCACGCATCATGTTGAAAACAAGATCCCCCTTGCGGGCAGTCTTATACTGAGTTTTATCGGCGATTCGTTTTACCTTTTTTCCAAGCTTATCTTCGTCCAATTCACCTTCGGAAACTCCTGCGTGAATGGAAACCGTTAAAATTGGAAGCGATGGGTCGCCCTTTTCTTTTCGTTCCGTGTAAAGTTCACCGAGCGAGTAAGTATGTACTATAGGTTGTTGCATGATTGTCAGCCTTCCATATTTGGTAGAATCATTTTAATATAGCGATTCGTTTATTCCTCAAGCTCATTCGGCAACTCATAGATAAACATTAAAAGTGATGATAAAAATGTTATAACCCTTTTGGTCTCTTCTTTTTCCTTTATGACAATTTCATGATTGGCAACATTACCTGTTTTTCGGATATAGTCTACCCACTTTTTTCCGTTTGGTGGAATAAAGTTGCGCTCCTCCAAATAGTTCACATACTTGGCAAACGAAAGTCCTTCAACAGACCCTTGTTCCACGGCAATATGCATCAGCAGTGTTCTCGCAATCATCTGCGAAGCTGTATAACATTGATTCGCATAACAAGTGCGGCATTCATCATACAGTTTCGCTATACTATCCGGAAGATTCTTGATAGTTCTTCCCCAAAGCTCTCCTGGAATAGTTTCCTCGGTTTCAGTATAAAAGATTGTGGGGCAGCCACATAATGGACATTCATAAATTGTAGCCAAACATGTTCCATGGTAGGATGGCGCATCATCCGCACGATAAATCATGTTAAATCCACTATTTGGAGCAACAGTGTTTTCACAGTATCCACACTTAATAGATCGCACTTTGATTCCATCCGATTGCGAAAAATGAATATGGCTCGCATCGTAGTTTTTGAAGAAATTTTTCATTTACTTTGTCCTTTTTCAAATTAATGTATCCATTACAGCCCCAGCTCATCCAAATACTTTTTCATCTGCTCCTGTACCTGTGCCAGCTCAGCTTCGATATCCGCAATATTTTTCTTCACCGCCTGAATATCTACCGGGTCTTCCTCTTCAAAAGTATCCACATAGCGAGGAATGTTCAGATTGTAGTCGTTCTCTCGGATTTCATCCAGCGTTGCACGATAGCTGTATTTTGGCATGGTTTCACGCTTTTTGTAGGTATCCACAATTTTCTGGATGTCCGTATCTCGCAGAAGGTTCTGATTCTTGCCTTTCTCGAAGTTGCCCTCTGCGGAAGCGTCGATGAACAGAACATTATCGACACCTCGGCTAATGCGATCCTTGCGGAACACCAGAATGCAGGCCGGAATACCCGTGCCATAAAACAGGTTGGCAGGCAGACCGATCACAGCATCCAAAAGGTTGTGTTCAACAATCTGGCGGCGAATTTTGCCCTCGCTCGCACCGCGGAACAGTACACCGTGGGGCAACACGACAGCCATTCGGCCATGACTGCGGTCAAGGCTGTTGAGCATATGCAGAACAAAAGCATAATCACCCTTGGAAGATGGTGGAACGCCCCAATCAAAGCGCCCCCATGGGTCCAGAGAAGCGTTCATCTTTTCCGGCTTTTTTCCCTTGGCATCCAGAACCGCATTGGAAAGGAAGCCGCTGTCCCATTTGTCCAAACTGAATGGCGGGTTTGCTACAATGCACTGGAACAACATCAGATTATCGTTTTCGATGTTCTGCGGATTGCTCAGGGTATCGCCCTGCCAGATGCGGGCATCGTCTACCTCGTGCAGGAACATATTCATCTTGCACAGAGCCCATGTCTGTGCGTTTAATTCCTGACCGTAAACTGCCACTTTTCCGTCCGGCACGCGCTTGCATGCCTTGAGCAGGAGACCACCGCTGCCGCAGGTCGGGTCATAGATACGGTCATTTTCCTGCGGATCTACCAATGCCGCTGCCAGTTCGGAGACCTTGCTCGGAGTAAAGAACTCTCCGCCCTTCTTGCCGGCGTCCGAAGCGAAGTTGCCAATCATATATTCGTAGGCGTCACCGATGATGTCAGAGCCATCCAGTGCGGAAGAACGCAGGTCAAGTCCGTGGAAGTCTTCCAGCAGGTTGCAGAGGGTCGCATTTTTTGCCTTGATGTCTGTACCAAAGTCCACATTGGAGTTGAAATCGATGGAGCGAAACACGTTCCGAAGCTTGCTGCTGTTATGATCTTCAATAGAAGCCAGTGCCGTGTTGATCTTCAGCCCGATTTCGGAATCATGGCGATTTTTATAAAGGTACCCAAACGTAGATGTAGCGTCCAGCTTAAAACGCTCCCGGCTCATGGCACGCTCTACACGGCGTTCATCACCGTCGTATTGCTCCCGGTATTGCTCTCGCTTTTCCTCCGAAACGTCGCTCAGATATTTTACGAACAGCATGGAAAGAATGTAGTCCTTATAACGGGAACTGTCAATTTTACCGCGAAAGCTGTCGCAGGCGTTCCAAAGAACGCGTTCGATTTCCGATTTTGTCGTCATAGTCGTTATCCTTTCCTCTGTGCGTGATTCATTTGTTCCAGCATCGCCTCATAGCAGCTTCGCTTTTCAACTTCCAACTTACGCAGAAGGCGTAGTTCCTGCTGTGCTAGCAAGCGAAGCACTTCCATCTGGCGTTGTATTTCCGGCGATGGCAGCTGAAGCTCCAAGCGGCAAAAATACCTTGCGTTTACGGAGCTGATCATACTTTTGGTGGTATTTTGATAGATCTGCCTTTTTGCCTTCGGCGTGTTCAGATACCAATAAAGATACCCCGGCACAAGCTCTGTTCCCCGAATGCGAATTACCACAAAATTCGACGTGATCACCAAGTTGCGTGTGGTGTCGTCAATCAAAACCGCTGTGTAGGGGGCAGTCAAGCGCACTACAATGTCATTTGGCTGCGTCAGATAGTCCATGGACAATGGTTCTTTCGCAAAGTACGGCTCCAATTCAGCAGGATCAATCTCACCTTCCGCTTTTACCGCCCGTAGACTAAGCTGGTGGTATCGTATCGCCTGCGGGGAGTCAGCTCTTGCCTGTTTTCGAGAAAGGACAAGTCCGCTACGGATATCTGCAATTTCTCCAAGATTCATTTCACACCTCAGTTGTCACGTGCAATAAAGAACAAAAACTTTTGAAAAAGAAAGCCAGAGCGGATTTCACTCTGTCACTGAGTTAAGTATACTCTGCTTTGATTATCAATGTCAAGTGCTTTTTACAAATTTGTCCGTCATAATTAAAAATAACACTCTTTTGGGGCTTATCAGATTTCACCGTTGAGTTTTGAGGAGCTCCAGCAGCTTGGGCGGCGTAACCTGACACCTGAGCGTAGAAAGTATCTGATTGGAACGCGGTATGAAGCGGAAAAACAGGTCTCTCAAAACCGCGGCAATCAGTACACATCCGCCAAGAAAAATGCCACGGATCAAAATGATCCCTGCCAAAACAAATCCAGCAGCCATGTTACCCGGCAGCGGATTGCAAACGAGACCGGCACCAGCGAGGGTTATGTGCAGCGGGCCGAAAAGTACATGAACGGCGTGGAGACTGCCGATGAAGCAGCACCCGGTGCCCGGGAGGAAATTCTGAACGGGAAAATCAAAGCTGCTGACCGTGAGATCTGTGCCATCGCTAAGGCTCCGAAGGAACAGCGATCGGAAATCGTTGCAGAACTTCGCAAGCCGAAAAGCGAGCGAGATAAGCAGCTTACTTCCCTTACAAAAAGCCCTTCCATGAAAGGCGAATCTTTTGATGACGACGGAAGCCGATTTCTGATCGGCATTTCCAAAAAAATGCAAGGACACAAAAGGGCATTGACCGAAAGTGATCAAAAAGCCCTGAAACAATCCGTTGATACCCGCTATTATCGCAAAGCACCTGCGGATCATTCCATCCACATCGCTGCGATTGAAGGTGCTTATGATGCCTTTAAAACAGGAAAAGACTGCATTCTCCGGGAGTTTGAGGACAAGCGTGAGGGCAGCAGCTCCGCACTGGTTCTGAAAAAGACCAAAACAGCATCTTCCTGTCGCACGATTTTCATGACGGAAGCGCTGAAAGAAGAACTGAAGCACTGGTTCAAGTGTCTGGAAATGGACGAAGCCGACATGGACGGCAGATACCGCAACAGTGGGATGCTCCTGCGCTTGCCCAATGGTCTGGCGGTGGAGCCGATCCTCATCCGCAAAAAGTTCATCAAGTGGCAGGACGAGCACCCGGAGTTCACCCGCATCGTGTTTCACGGCCTGCGGCATTCCAGTGCCACCTACCAACTGATGATCTCCGGCGGTGATGTGAAAGCCGTTCAGGGAACAACAGGTCACGCCAGTGCAAATCTGCTGGTCAACACCTATGCGCACATCCGGCAGGATTCCCGGAAGAAGCTGGGGAAGAAGTTCGAGGAAGGTTTTTATAAACCGGTAGAATCCGCACCTCAGAGCATTCCTTCTGAAGCGGAACCAACCATTTCGGTATCTGCCTTGGTGGAACTTCTGAAAGACGCTGACCCAGCTGTAAAGGCACAGCTCCGCTTGGCACTGCTCACCTGATGCAGAAAAGGGCGCGAATTGCACAGCAATTCAACGCCCTACATAATCCGACACAGAAAACACGAACCGTGCAACGACCGTGCAGAGACCGTGCAAATGGCGTATAAAAGGAAAATCCCACGAGGAATCTTACGATTCTTCGTGGGATTTTGGTGCGCTCGAGGGAACTCGAATCCCTGGCCCTCTGATTAAAAGTCAGATGCTCTACCGGCTGAGCTACGAGCGCATATTCTGCAACAATACAATACTGCCGAATAATATTACCATAAATGCCGATAAAATGCAAGTGCCTGGCCGAAAATTCTTGCGTTGCACTTATGAAGTCCCCCGCGGGGACTTTAAGCGACCGAACGGTCTCGCCGCAGGCGAGATGGAGGGATTTTTTCCCGACAAGTTCCTCTTTACAAAACCGGACAGAATCGTTACAATCAAAGCAAATCCGATTTGGGCTCTTTTCCGGGCAGGCAGTGCCTGACCCCGCCGCGATCCTTTCCCCTTGCAGGAGGTACTTTCTATGAAAAAGATCACTCGCCGTTCCGTTCTTCGTCTGTCCGGGCTGGCGGCCGCTTCGCTGGCGCTGACCAGCTGCCGGGCCGCCGGTTCTGCCGCCGTTGGCAGCCGCTTTTCCGACTGGCTGCGGCAGAAGCTCGCCAACAGCTCTTCCTCTGCATCCTCGGAGGCGGCAGCCTCCGGCGAGGCAGCGGCTTCCAGTGAGGCCGCCGCATCTTCCGCAGCAGCGGAGGAACCGGCCGCGTCCAGCTGGCTGCCTGCCTACGACGCCGACCCGCTGACCGGCGAGGCCAACCGCAGCAGCGGCCGCATCGTGGGCGTGATGGTCAACAACATCAGCTATTCCGAGCGGCAGAACGCCCGCCCTCAGCGGGGCCTTTCTTCTGCTGACCTGCTCATCGAGAGCAAGGTGGAGGGCGGCATCACTCGCTTCTGTGCCGTGTACCGCGACGCCGACAGCATCCCCGAGGTGGGGCCCATGCGCTCCGGCCGGGACCAGTTCCTGCAGCTGCTGATGCCCTGGCAGGCGCTGTACTACCACGACGGCGAAAGCGCCCCCTGCACCAAGTTCATCAGCGTCTACAACTACTCCGGTCTGAACATCGGCGGCAAGAGCTACTTCAACACGCCCACCCATCCCCATGTGGCCCACCGGGACAGCCGCGGCCGCAACGTTGCCTACGAACACACCGAGTTCACCTCCGGCAAGGAGATCCGGCAGGCCGCCGCCAATGCCGGCATCGGCCTGAGCCACGATTACGACACCACCTTCTTCCGCTTTGCGGACTACCGCACCGGGGCCGAGAATATCATGCGCGGCACCGCTTCCGGCCGGACGATACGCATCGTGCACTCCGACAACTACAAGACCAGCTTCAGCTACAGTGCACTGAGCCGCACCTACAAAATGCAGATGTACAGCCACGCCGCCGGCGGATTCGAGAACACCGTGGACGAACTGAACGGCAAGCAGCTGAGCTTCGACAACCTGCTCATCTGCTTTGCCCCCATCGCCGCCTATCCCGGCGACTCCGGCGACGTACAGCAGGTGAGTTATATTTTCGGCGGCGAAGCCTACTTCTTCAGCCGGGGCGGGGTACAGGTGGGCCGCTGGGAGAAGGCCTCCCCGGAGCATCCGCTGAAGGTCTACGATGACGCCGGGGCCGAGCTGCTCTTCAACCGCGGCAAGACCTACCTTGCCATTGTGGACGACGATGAGTGGTCCAATTTCAGCTATCAGTAAACGAGGGGAACGCCATGAAACGCATCTGGATCCAGCGCATCGGTGCGGCCGTGCTGTGCGCTGTGCTGCTGGCCGGCTGCATGCCGGGCGGCCCGGCAGCCGACAGCACGGCTTCTGTTGACCCCCTGACCGGGCAGGAGCAGCAATACCCGGGCCAGCGTCCGGCGGCAGTGGTCATCGACAACGCCCCCGGCAGCACCACCCAGTGGGGCATCGGCAGCGCCTCTGTGGTGCTGGAGGCCGCAGCCCGTGCGGACACCGCCCCCAGCCTGTGCCTGGTCTATCCCTCCGTGTCGGCCATACCGACGGTGGGGCCGGTCACGCTGGGGCAGGACCTGTTCTGGCGGCTGCTCAGCGGCCAGCAGGTGCTGCCCATCCAGCGCGGCTGCGACCTGTACACCCGCAATTTTCTGGACTACTGGAACCTGCGCGCGGTGGACGCGCTGGAAACAGGCCGCAACGCCTTCACCACCGGCAATCCCGACTGGGCCAGCCCGCTGTGGTGCACCAACGGTCAATCTGTGGCCAAGGTGCTGAGCAGCCTGAGCCTCTCGTCCGCGCTGTCCGAGGACCCTGCGGAATCCGCAGACCGCACGCAGGAAGGGGACACCCCCGCCGTGCCCACTGTCCCGGCCCTGCTGCCTCAGCAGACCGACGGCCACCTGCCGGATGCGGACGTTGCCGACGCAGTTCAGGCGGCAGTACAGTTCCCGTCCGGCAGCACCACCCGCTTTGCCTACGATACCGACACCGGCACCTACGGGATGCTGCACCATGACGGCTCCCCGCAGCTGGACGCCAACACCGGCATCCAGGCTGCCTTTGACAACCTTCTGGTGCTGTACAGTGCCTCCACCCCGCGGGACGATGGCCGCACCCTGGACTACGACCTGACCATGGGCGGCGGCCTGTGGCTCAACGGCGGCCACCTGTGGCACATCACCTGGACCCAGGGCACCGGCTCGACCTTTGCATTTTACGACGCCGACGGCCGCCCGCTGCGCATCCTGAGCGGCCGCAGCTACATTGCATGGCTTTCCAGCCTGACCGGTGAGGAAGTCACCGTGCAGGATTCCGCCGGGAGCGACCTGCTGCAGCCCTGACACACAAAAAGCTCCTCGTGCAGATGCACGGGGAGCTTTTGCGTTTATTCGGTTTACAGATCCACCACGCTGCCCACCTCGGCAGGGGTGGCGGGCACCATGCCCAGTTCCGCTTCGTCCGCGCCGCGCTGCACCGTGAAGGTGACGCTGCGCCCGGCGGCAAAGTCCGGGGCATAGGTGAGCTCCAGCGTCTGCCAGTCCTCCGGCACGGCGCAGAAGCAGTGCAGCAGCGCACCGCGCCCGGCGGCCAGATTCAGGGTAAAGATGGACGCATCCGCCGCGTTCTCACCGTACAGCGGGGCGGCAAAGCTGCCGCAGCGCACCGCACGGCCATTGCAGGCGGCCGTGACCCCGGTGCCCATGCTGTACAGGTCCTCCCGGGTGGACACCCGACGGCTCTGCAGGTAGCTTTCGCCCACCGGCAGCGCATGGCCGGACAGGTTCTCCACCGAGAGATACACCAGCACACCGCCCAGACCCGGAGCCGGGGCATAACCCAGCAGCTCCACTGCCGCCTTGCCGTCCAGCAGGGCAGGGTCGCCCGCAGCACGCAGCTCGGCCGCTACTGCGGATACACCGGTGAGCAGGGCAGCCGCAAGGCTGACCGCACCGGAGCCGGCACATTTCAGGAATGACCGGCGGGAGATGGCTTGTGACATGGGAACTTCCTCCTTGGCGAAACGAAAAAGTGGTTCCTTTATACAATAAAGGATTGTGACCGTTCTGTCAAGCGGTTGCCCCGGATTGTAACCGATTCTTTGCGTTTATTCGTAGGCCTCGTTCTCTTCGGTCTCGGCCTGGCCGCGCAGGGTGTCGGCATAGCCGAATGGCACGATGTCGATGGCCTCCACCAGCTTGTCCCGCATCCACAGCTGCACGTCAGTCTGCACGGTGTAGCCGCAGCCGGGGTCTGCCATCCACTGCTCGGGGCGGCGGCTGGGCAGAGCACGCTGGCTGAGCATGCTCATGATCACGCCGCCGTGGGTCACACAAGCGGCCTCGGTCACGTCCATGCGGATCATATACTCAAACAGCTTGAGCAGGCTTTCGGCGCAGCGGGCGTGGAACTGCTCGGTGGGCTCAGCCCCCTCCGGCACAAAGCCGGAACCCGGGGTGATCCACTTTTTAAAGTCCTCGTCGTGCACCAGTTCCTTCACGGGCTTGTTCTCGAATTTGCCAAAACCCGCCTCCCGCAGATCGTGCACCGTAAAGGTGTGGGCCGCGTTGGGGAACAGGATGTTGGCCGTTTCCACCGCACGCAGCATGGGCGAGGAGAACACGGTGTCCACCTGGGGGTACTCAAAGCGTTCCTTCAGTTCGGCCAGCTGGGCACGGCCCTCGTCGCACAGCGGGATGTCGGTGCCGCTGCCGATGTACAGGCCCTGCAGGTTGCCGGCGGTCACGCCGTGACGGATGAGATGGAGCTTAAAGGTTTTCATGCAAAATACCTCGTATCGTTTGCAAAGATCCAAACCCCCGGAGCCGGTGCGCGGTGCACGGAAGATCAGTCGGCGTAGCGGTTGACCTCAACGGTGACGGGGAAAACGTTCATGTCGATGCGGCAGTTGCTGCGCACGGTCACGCTGGTGAGTGCATTGCAGTCCTTGAAGGCGCCGGTCTTGATGTAACCCACGCTCTCCGGGATGGTGATGTCGGACAGGGCGGTGCAGCCGTTGAAGGCGGCAGTTTCAATGTACTCCACGCCATCGGCCAGAGTCACGGTGGTCAGGTTGGTGCAGCCCTTGAAGGAGCTGCCGCCCACGGTGGTCACACCGGATTCCACGACCACAGCGGTGATCTGGTCGGCCTGATCCGCCCAGGGAGCGGGGGAGTTGCTGCTGTAGTCGGTCATACGGCCGGTGCCGCTGATGGTCAGGGTGCCGTCGGCCAGGGTCCAGGTCACGTTCTCGCCGCAGGAGTTGTCGCCGGCGGCAGCAGCGGATGCAGCGGTGGAAGCGGTACTGGAAGCAGCAGAAGATGCGCTGCTGCCGCAGCCGGTCAGGGCGATACAGCTCACAGCCAGAACAGCGGCAGCGGCTAGGCTGCACAGACGGGTGATGGTGTTGCGTTTCATTTGGGTAATCCTCTTTCCTATTCCTATTTTTATAAGCCTCCCTGCCCACCACAAAGCTGTGCGCCGGGCAAGGACAGGTGCCAAAACAGCATTATAGCACAAAACCAGGAAAGATGGAAGTTCCAATTTGGAATTTTTGCATTTTGCGCCGGGTGCCGTTTCTTTTGGCCGGAACGGGAGCCATTTTCTGGCAGAAAAGCGCGTCCTCTGCCAAAAATATTCCCGCCCGGCATCTTTGTGCCCCGGGCGTCCGCCACAAAATGTATGCTGTTATACCTGTAGTTTAACATAGATGTAGTGTACCCGGCAAGGCCTTTGACAGAAATGACGAAATTTGATGAAAAATATCGTCACTTTTCTTGCTTTACATTTCGTTTTCCGTTGTGTATAATCAACCTGCTGTAAACCAAAAATCAAGGATGTTCCCCAACCCGGGGTCATTGAGGAGTCAGAGACCATGGAATTCAATCGTATCATCAAACTGCTGCGCAAGGAGCGCGGCATCACCCAGAAGCAGGCGGCGGAAGATCTGGGTGTTTCGCAGGCCCTGCTGTCCCACTACGAAAAAGGCATCCGCGAGTGCGGGCTGGACTTTGTGGTGCGCGTGGCCGACTATTATAATGTTTCCTGCGACTATCTGCTGGGCCGCAGCGCCGAGCGCAACGGTATGATGCTCTCGGCCGAGGACCTGCCCAACCCCGACAAGATGAAGGACAACATCTACCACGGCAGCGTGCTGCCCACCATGAACAAAA
>OGYN01001035.1_pt1 | contig 23621 bp, 18 predicted proteins | sample 1576551 | NCBI WGS metagenome assembly OGYN01 (sample SAMEA3541589, study PRJEB24748) | human gut metagenome | biome: human gut; feature: human-associated habitat; material: faeces | place: China | collected 2012 | reverse complement strand
TGCGTATCGAGCCATTTCTTCAGACAAGGGAAAAAGTGGTTCGTGTTTTCATCGATCGGAATCAATGTATAAGGCGCCTTTGCGATGTCCAATTGCATCTGGCGGTCTTTCGCTTTGTCGATCACAGCACCTTTATAATCTTTCGCTCCATAGTATTTCGGGATAAAGTAAGCCGCCGTATCTCCTAAAGCGAACTTTGGTTTGCCAACCAGTTCGGCAGGCGTTTCATAAAGCAGATCACCCGTCTCCTCTCCATTTTCATTTACGTAATAATATTTGTCTTTCCAGACAGGGATGGAAGATTCTTTATTCGCATAGAACACCCAACTGAACATCTTATACATACGGGAGTCATTCAGGTGGTCGAACAACTCGGTTTGCAAATAAGGAGTCGGTCGCATACGTTTCCAAGCACGCCCTTGCTGAAGGTCGCGTTGCAAGCCCGGCAATTTTTCGTAAGTCGGAACCCAATACAGGTGCATCTTGTTTCCTTCCGAACCGTTAAACAACACATCGTTTGTAAACTCGACACCCCAGATTGTTTCAGAAGACACCTTCTGTCTGTCCTGATCGAATGTCATTGAATAATCCGAATCCAAGGCGAACTTTCCGGAGTTGATAACCGCTTCGGCAAAATAAGCCGTACTATCCATATCGGTCGGTTGCTGTCCGCGTTGATCCTTCACGGCGCTCCCCCTTGTCAAATAAACTTTCGACAACAAATTAGCCGCCGACCATTTGGTTGCACGACCACGATCCGCCTGCATGGCCACATCAGGCAACACTTCATAAGCCTGACGCAAATCGCTAATAATAAACGCATACACATCCGCCACCGAAGCACGTTTGAAGTCGGTCTTGATTTCAGAAACGTTTCCTTCCGTCAATAAAGGAATACGTCCAAATTGCTGAACCAGATCAAAATAGAAATAGGCACGCATGAAACGGAGTTCACCTTCACGCGCCGTTTTCTCGGCATCGGTCATATCTCCCACTTTCGGCAGATACATCAAAGCCGTATTGGCCCGTGTAATACCTTTATAAGCATTTTCCCAAAATTCATACAACATACCGAAAGAAGAGTTCAACTGATTGCTGTATTTATTGAAAGCATCCTTATTACCGCCATCGGCCCCTTCCCAGACATAATCCACGCCATACTCGGTCAGGCAATAATAACGCTCGCCACCGACATACCAGCGCATAGTCGAATAAACGCCGTTCACAGCAGTTTCTATACCGGTCTTTGTTTCCAGATAATCGTACGACACCCCGCTGACCACCTTTTCATTCAGGAAAGATTCACACGACACGCTGGCCGCTGCCACTAAAGACAGCAAACCATATTTTATTATATTTTTCATACTATCGTCTATTTATCATGTTAGTTATTATCAAAAGCTCAGGTTCACACCAAACAGATACGTCCTCGGCATCGGCTCATTGAAGTCGCCTCCACTTTCAGGGTCCGTACCTGAATAGCCTGTAAAGACATACGCATTCTGTACGGTTGCATACACGCGCAACTTCTGAATGCCGACAGCCTGCAACAATGTCTTCGGCAAGGTATAGCCCAACGTCACCTGCCCGATTCTCAAGAACGAAGCGTCTTCCTTATAAAGGGAAGAAATGTAGTTCGGATTCTCGAAGTCGATATTCGGGCGCGGAGCCTCATTACTGTGGTTACTGATCGGATTGCCGTTTTCATCCTCGCCGATAATACGCCAGTAGTTCACTTTCGCACCGTTATAACGCCCGTTCAAGCTCCATCCCCTATCGAAAGATTTTGTCTGCCCGAAAGCACCATTCAGGAAGAAACTGAAATCAAAATCCTTATAATTAAAATAATTACTCATGCTCAACGTCACGGTAGGATTCTCATGACCAAGAATAAAGCGGTCTTCGGAAGTGATCTTATAGTCGCCATTGCGATCGACAATCTTGATATCGCCAGGTTTAAAGACGCCTCCCCACTTTTCGAGTTCGGCTGCATCTTCCAGTTGCCAGATACCATCAGCCTTATAATCATAGAATACTTTCACGGGTTGGCCGATAAACCATTTATTTCCTTCGTCGTCGACTTTCCCGTTATAGAGTTCCACGATCTCCTCCTTGTTGACGGAGAACATAAAGTCGGTCGTCCATTTGAAATCTTTCGTATCGATATTGACCGTATTCAAGGTTACTTCCAGACCTTTGTTGCGGATCTGCCCGATATTGGTCGTCACATTGCCAAAACCGGAAACAATCGGCAACTGGCGGTCCATCAAGAGGTCGTTCGTATTCTGAAGATACAAATCTACGCTCCCCCCTATCCGGCCGTTCAAGAAACCGAAATCGATACCGGTGTTCCATTGTTCGGTCTTTTCCCATGACAGGTTCGGGTTCGGCATCTCTTTCTGGTAGAAGGCCAGCACACCGTTCGAACCATAGCTGTAACGACCGTATTCGAGGCTACCCTGTGTCTTATAAGGATCGATGGCCGTATTGCCGGTGATACCCCAACCCAAGCGGAGCTTCAAATTACTCAGACAGTCGACATCTTTTAGAAACGATTCTTCCTTGACACGCCATGCAAGGGCAGCGGAGGGGAACAACACCCATTTATGCCCCGGCGCCAAACGGGAAGAACCGTCGTAACGGGCAGACACCGTCAGCAGATAGCGGTCTTTGTAGTTATAATTCACACGTCCCATGAAAGAAGCCAGATTCCAACGCTGATAATCGCTCGATACGGACTCGATCGTCTGAGCCGAACCGACATTGTTCCAAGTCTGGTTCTCGTAAGGCAGGTCTTTCACCTTGATTTCCGACTTCTCGTATGTTTCCTGCTGGATAGACTGCAAGAAAGTCAAACCCAAAGTATGATCTTTTTTGAAGGTCTTGTTATAGAACAACAGATTTTCCCACGTGTACATACGACGGTTATCACGAGCATTGACAGCACGCGCCGGACTACCGGAACGATCCGAACTCAACGCCCCGTAGAACTCGTTGCCGTACCACGGACCGATGTCAATACCAACATTCGAACGGTATTTAATATCGAACGGAAGCGTAACATCCAGATAATAACTTCCCAGGAAACGGTCTTTCTTTATCTCCTTCTTCATATTGTCCAAATTCAAGAACTGGTTCCAAAGCTGGGGATCATTCCCCGGACGGGATGTAATCAAACGGCCGTCCGTATCATAGATATCAGCCAAAGGATACACGTTTTTCACATCACTATACAAGTTACTCCCGTTATTTCTGTCGACATGGGAAAAAGAGGTCGAACCACCGACTTTGACAAATCTGTTCAACGTCCAGTCAAAATTGACACGGACCGAATAGCGGCGATAATCCTGCCCTTTCACAATTCCGTCCTGTCCGAAATAAGTCGCGGAAGCCAGCATCTTCAATTTTTCCGTTCCGCCTCGCACACTGACTTCGTGGTTATGGATCGGAGCCGCCCGCAACACCTCATCTGTCCAGCTATTGTAAGGCAAACGTTCAGGACACCAATTTCCAGCTTCGTCATAGGCTTGTTCTATCTTCCCGATCACGTTTGGGTCCGCATTGAAGTAACCGATCTTCCGGTCCCAGTCCAATGTAGGGACGAGCGGGTAGGGAGTCGTCTTCGATGTCGCCCGGTTTGCTTCACGTACCAGATCTACCCATTCAGCCCCATCAAACATTTCTATTTTACGGGCGGCCTGTTGTACACCCATATAGCCGTTATAATCAATCTGGACTCTTCCCTCCTTTCCTTTTTTAGTTGTCACCAGGATCACGCCATTGGCTCCACGCGAACCGTAGATGGCCGTTGCGGAAGCATCTTTCAAGACCTCGACCGATTCGATATCCGAAGGGCTCAATTCGTTTAATCCGACAACAATCGGAATACCGTCGACTACATATAACGGTTCGTTCGTCGCCTTCAACGAGCGGTTCCCACGAACACGTATGCTCGCCTCTTCACCAGGCTTCGCGCTTGTTTGTATAATCGTTACACCCGCAGCTCTCCCCTGCATCGCCTGCACGGCACTCAAAGAAGCCGTTTCCTGCAACTTCTCCCCCTTCACGGAGGCTACCGAACCGGTCAAGTCCCGCTTCTTGGCCACACCGTAGCCGACAACCACGACTTCGTCCAAGTTCTGCAAGTCCTCTTTCAATGTGATAATCACACTCCCTTGTCCTTTGTAAGCATAGTCTTGCGGCTGATACCCGATGTAGGAAACAGACAACGTAACAACCGGTTTAGAGATGGAAAAAGAGAATTTACCGTCGATGTCGGTAATGGAACCATTCGTAGTCCCTTTCTCGACTACGTTCGCCCCGATGATAGGCTCACCGGTCACATCCTTGACAACGCCGGAAACCATATGCTGGGCATAGGAAAGCGTGGTCGTGCACACAAAAAACAAAAAGACTAACATGGGCAGATGCAGCCTTTTAAACGTTTTCGTTTTGTTCATAATAATAAAGAATTAAATTATCCGGCAATTCCCGAACCGGATGATTTTTTCATAAAAAGAGGCGTGGGAACTGTTGATATACCTGATATTGAGGCCTTCGACTGCCCGACCAGTGATATAAACAACAGCCCACGCCCTTCTATTCTTGAAGACATACCCATGCCAGGCATGAATATATATAACAAGGAAGGTACGTGAGCGTTCAGTTGCCTATTATCCTCTGGTCTGAAAGTGTCGAAGTTTCAATATCCGGATAATATCTTTTAAACGCTTCTTGTAATCAATAAAATGCAGGGACCTGCAACGCCATGCAAGTGTACGGACACAAATATAGAGAGAAGAAACTATACAGGCAAACAAAAGTAAGTATTTCTCGTTTTTCTTACGAACAGGCTATATTTAGAGGATAGCAATCATATTACTATTGCAAAACCATGCAACCTATAAACATTTGACCTTTGTCGAATACGTTTTTGCCCTTAGTCAAAAGGGCTTTCGACCTTAGTCAAAAACCTTTTCGACCAAGGCCGAAAACTAAAGAAGTTAGCAAAAACGACATAAATATCCATATCATTGCATATTATACAATATCAAATACCACTTTAGGACGGGACAGTTTGTCTGTTGTTTACATTTATGAATAACCTATAACAGGATTTTTTAATACACAGTCAACCTATTTCAGGACGAGACAGGGTGAAGCCAGAAAACGTCTCTCCGCCGAAAGGTTTCATCTGATCAATCTTTTCCCCAATCCGAAGGTTTTGCGCCCATTTGGAGGACAAGCGTTCCACCGGCCGCCAGATCATCGTGCGTCAGGTAACATTTATCATACTTCTTCCCGTTGAGTGTCGCACTTTGGATGTAGATATTCTCCGGACTGTTGTCACGGGCCTCGATCACAAAAGAGCCACCGGCAGCATAAGCCGGGTCCAGACGGAACTCCACCCGGTCGAATACCGGACTGGTAATCTCATAGCGGCCATCGCCCGGACATATCGGATGTATGCCGGCAGCCGCCAACACATACCAAGCCGACATCTGCCCGACATCTTCGTTTCCTACCAAGCCGGTCACTTTATCGTGATAAGCGTTCCGGCAAATGTCGCGTGTCCATTTCTGGGTAAGCGAAGGCATCCCTAACCTGTTGAACAGGAAAGGCACATGATGGACCGGTTCATTGGCATGGTTATAATAGTCATTCCAGAGATAGTCGCCCGGTGTTTTCTCAAACATATCCGTCAGGTCGGCCAAAACCTTTTCACGGCCTCCCATCAGGCGGATCATCCCTTCGACATCGTGCGGCACGAACCATCCTTGCTGGTAAGGATTGGATTCCACGCAGCCATAGCCCTCTTGCAAACGTCCTTTTTCAGGCAAAGAAGAAAAGACGCCTTTCTCATTACGCGGACGGAACCATCCCGATTCAGGATCGAAGATAGTTGCATACGACAGGGCACGCTTGTCAAAATGAGCCCGGTCGCCCTCTTTCCCCAACCACTCGGCCAAACGGGCCATGCACCAATCCGTATAATCGTATTCCAGCGTGCAGGATATATTGCCGGGCGTATAGCCGTCGCCATTATTGCTAAAGCGCCGGGAGGTGTTCAGAGCATAGCGGTATGCTTTCTCCACGTCATAATCCCGAATGCCTTTCCGGTAAGCATCACACAAAACCGAAATGGCGGGATTGCCCACCATGCAGCCGGAGTAAGCATTCAAGAGCTCCCACCGTTCAAGATATTCGTTACCACTCTGGTCGGCTATCTCCACAAGCGAGTTGACAAGATCGTTCACCATCTCCGGGTTGATGATGGTCTGAAGAGGCATCTGGCTACGGAAGACATCCCATCCGCTGAAGATCGTCCGTTTACGGAACTTGCCAGTCTGATGGATCTTTTTATCCGCCCCGGTGTACTCGCCGTTGATATCGCTGCAAAGGCGCGGATCAATCAACGTATGATAAAGAGCCGTGTAGAAAACCCTCTTTTCCTCGTCGGTTCCTCCCTCGACGGAGACTTTCGCCAACTCGTCATTCCAAAGACGGACACACTCGGCATGCGTCCGGTCAAAATCGAAGTCTTTCATCTCCGCCGCCAAATTCTCCTCCGCATTCTTCAAACTTGTATAAGAGATACCACTCTTTAGCAAGATCACTTCATCTGGTTTGGTTTCAAAATTGGCATAAAAGCCTAAATGCTTGCCTTCAAATGCCGAAACGGAAGGATGAATGGCGGATTGGCGGATTGCTTCGCGATAGCGCTCGCTACAAACATCTTCACGTTTACGTCCCCAATCGTCCGGAATATCGGCAGACCAAACGCCATGTCCGGAAAAAGGTTTGGAAAATTGGGCATAGAAATAGACCGTATAGTCGGCCTTGCCGTCTCCGTTTCCCCAACCGCCTCCATCAGGCGTACATTGCATCCAGCCCTTGATGGTATGGTCGTCCACCACCTCTACGCTCTGAAGTGTCGATGTTCCTCCTACCCGCCGGGCCAGATCGACTTGTATGCGGGCCTCCTTGCTTTCCGGAAAAGTGAAACGAAGCATTCCGCTATGAGGCAAAGCGGTCGCTTCCGCCTGAATCTTATAATCGGAAAGAAAAACAGAGTAATAGCCTGCCGAGGCTTTTTCGGTCGACTTGTCATACCGGGAACGATATCCTTCTTCCGGCTTGTCTTCCGTGCCGGCGAATGTATGCAAATCCCCGATTGTAGGCATCACCAGAAAGTTCCCCAAATCGCCGTACCAGCCGATACCGGACATTTGCGTAAATGCGAATCCTTCGATTGTCGTATGCTCATAACTATAGCCGGGACCGTTGTCGCCTCCGGTAATCGTGTTGGGACTGACCTGCACCATACCGAAAGGAGCAGTCGCTCCGGGGAACGTTTTTCCAAGCCCATGACTCGCACCCGCCAGTTCCGTATTCGTCGAAGCTCCTACAAACGGGTTAACATAAGAGGACAGAGGGTACCCGTCCGCTTCCTTCTCCACCGTATGGCAGGACAGCAAAGAAAGGGACAAGAATAGCCCTAACAAAGAAAGTCTAATATTCATTATTACCAGATAAAAAAAGGCTGCCTCAAAAGTCGTCATCCGTCATCCCGGACCAAGTCCGCCATAACAAGAAACTTTTGAGGCAGCCTCGTTCTACAAAGCTTATAAAGCCAATTCCTTCAATATCCCATCCGTCGCACCCGCATTGCCTTTCACAAACTGGCCGGCACTTTCGCCGGCAGCCTCCAAGACCTCTGCACAGGTCAACAGCTCATCCATCTTGGCCGCGAACTCATCTTTCGATGCGACTGAAAATCCCCCGCCTACCTTGATCAGGTCACGGGCCTCCTTGAACTTCTGGAACCGGGGACCGAACAACACCGGAATACCGTAAACCGCCGCCTCCAACGTATTATGGATGCCGGCTCCGAAACCGCCGCCGATATAGGCGATCGTCCCATACCGATAGATGGAAGACAGCAGCCCGAAACTATCCACGATCAAACAATCTTTCCCTTCGAGCAGGCTCTTGTCCTGCATCACATCGGACAAGCGGACAGACGGGCGTTTCAACAACGACTCGATATACATCAGATGTTCCCGGTGAATCTCGTGCGGAGCGATGATCAGCTTCATCTCCGGATGCTCGTTGAAATAAGGGATCAGTATCTCCTCATCCTGCGGCCAGGAACTCCCGGCGATCAGCGTCTGACATCTTTCCCCTACAAACCGTTCGAATTCTGGCAACTCACGCGCCTGATTACGCACGTCCAACACACGGTCGAAACGGGTATCGCCGTAGACCGTCACGTTACGGATTCCATATTGCCCAAGCAGTTCCTTCGAACGTTCGTCCTGCACGAACAAATGCGTAAAGCAGTACAGCATCTTTCGGTAAGGGACTCCGAACCATTGAAAGAACAACTGGTCGGGACGGAAGATCGCTGAAATGATATAAACCGGGATTCCCCGCCTCTTCAACTCACGCAAATAGTTTCCCCAAAACTCATACTTGATGAAAACAGCCACAGCAGGATTCGCCAGATTCAGGAACTTCTTTACCCGGTAAGGCGTATCGAAAGGCAGATAGCAAACGATATCCGCCCCGTTATAGTTTTTCCGCACTTCATAGCCTGAGGGAGAAAAGAATGTAAGTAATATCTTATATTCCGGATATTGCGCCTTGACCTTTTCGATCATAGGACGCCCTTGCTCAAACTCTCCCAACGAAGAAGCATGAAACCAGATGTACTTCGCATTCCGGTCTATCTTCTCACGCAAAATGCTATTCGTCTTCCACTGGCCGAAACGCATCAGGCGTGCCTTCCGGTGGAAAGGAGAAATCATAGCGACAATAAAGGCATAGAAATGTATGAGTAAGCTGTACATGATAAAAGAATTGTCAATTATCAATTGTCAATTGACAATTTATCTATCGCTCTCTGGATGCGGCGGATAGACTCTTCCTTACCCAAGGCTTCCGTTATGTCGAAGATATGCGGACCTTTGCCTTCACCGACAAGGGCCAGACGAGTCGCATTCATTATATTTCCCAAATGGTAGCCTTTGCTTTCGATCCAGGCTTTTACCTCTTCTTCCGTACCTTCGATATCGAACGGTTCACGTGCGCGAAGCACTTCGATCAGTTCGGCAAGCTGGGCGGCACTGTCTTCCTTCCAGCGTTTTTTGCGTGTCTTTTCATCATATTCCGTCGGAGCGATGAAGAAGAACGAGCAAAGATCCCACAAGTCCTTGATAAAGGTGGCACGGTCTTTCATCATGGCTACGACCTTCTCCACATAGGCTGGGTCTGCTTTCACACCGTGGCTTTCGAGGATCGGCATAAAGAGGGCGGCTGCTTCCTTATTGTCCATAGCCTGGATATAATGATGGTTGAACCATTTTCCCTTTTCATAATCAAATTTGGCTCCACTCTTGCTGCAACGGCTCAGATCGAAGCTATGGATCAGTTCGTCCATGCTCATTACTTCCTGATCATTACCAGGATTCCATCCCAACAAGGCCAGGAAGTTGACAACCGCTTCGGGCAGGTAACCGCTCTCGCGATAACCAGAAGAAACCTCACCGCTCTTCGGGTCATGCCATTCCAACGGGAACACCGGGAAGCCCAGGCGGTCACCGTCACGCTTGCTCAACTTGCCGTTGCCTTCCGGTTTCAAAAGCAAAGCCAGGTGTGCAAACCGGGGCATCGTGTCTTCCCATCCGAAATAACGGTACAATAGTACGTGAAGCGGGGCACTCGGCAACCATTCTTCACCACGGATCACATGCGTCACTTCCATCAAATGATCGTCCACGATATTGGCCAGATGGTAAGTAGGCAACTGGTCGGCTGATTTATATAAGACTTTATCGTCCAGGATAGAAGAGTTGATAATCACTTCGCCACGGATCAGGTCGTTTACATGGATATCTTCATCCGGTTCGATCTTGACGCGGACCACATACTGGTTGCCGGCATCGATCAAGGACTTCACTTCTTCTTCGGAAAGAGTCAGCGAGTTGCGCATCTGCATACGGGTAGACGCATCATACTGGAAATTGGGAATTTCCTTCCGTTTGGCATCCAACTCTTCGGGGGTATCGAATGCGATATAAGCACAACCGGCGTCCAACAACTGATCGACATACTTCTTGTAAATATCCCTGCGTTCGCTCTGACGGTAAGGCCCGTATTCGCCTCCGAAGCCGACACCTTCGTCAAACTTGATCCCCAACCAGGTAAGCGCTTCTATAATATAGGCTTCCGCTCCGGGAACAAAACGCTGCGAGTCGGTATCTTCAATACGGAGAATCAGATCTCCACCATTCTGTTTGGCAAATAGATAATTGTATAAAGCTGTACGAACACCTCCGATATGCAAGGCCCCAGTGGGACTCGGTGCAAACCGGACTCTAACTTTCCTTTGAGTCATAATCTTTCTATGTGATTTATGATTTGTGATTTATGATTTGTGATTTATAACGACGCATAAATCACAATTCATAAATCATAATTCCGTTTACTGCGGCAAAAGTAGCCCTTTTTTTTCTCTTAGTAAACTTTTTTATGTACATTTCGCCTTTCAATACATAAAACAGAACATTATGAAAGCAAATAACTATAGCATACATCCGAGTGTCTATTTTATTGTGGCGGCCTTGTTGATCGCTTACTTCTTTCCGAGGGAAGGAAAATTCCGTTACCAGTTCTATGAAGGAAAACCCTGGCGGTACGGGTTGCTTACCGCTCCGAGCGACTTCCCGATCTACAAGACTGATGCGGAAGTACAGGCCGAACGCGACAGCGCTCTCAAAAAGTTCGAGCCTTATTACCGACTGGATACCACAATCGAATCTGAAGAGATAGACAAACTACGCGCCGACTATCAGGGCACGCTGAGGAACCGGGCGACTCCGGCCTATATGCAGTATATCGAAAACAGCTTGCAAAAGCTATACCGGGATGGTATCATTTCTACCCAGGATATGGATGAACTCAAGAAGGAGGAATATCCCCGCATCAACCTGCTCGCGGGCAGCGTAGCGCACCCCCATTACAGTAGCGATTTTTTTACAGTCAAGACGGCGTATGAGTTTATCATCAACAATTGCCCCTCTTATCTGGACAAGTCGGTATTGCAATCTTGCGATATCAACAATTATTTGGTGGAAAATATCACATACGACAAGACGATGTCGGAAAAAGTCAGGGAAGATATCCTGAACAGCATCCCGCTGGCCAACGGCATGATACAGGCAGGAGAACGTATCGTTGACCGGGGCGAAATCATCGACAACCATACTTACAATGTGCTCCGTTCCCTTAAGATCGTACACGAGACCAAGTCCGGAGGAGCCCAACGGCAAGGTATCATCATGGGAGGCCAGTTCGTGCTGGTATTCGGTATTCTCTTCTGCTTCTGGCTGTACCTGTGGTCTTTCCGGTTGAAAATCCTGCATAACAGGAGGAATGCGCTTTTCCTCGTACTATGCGTATTCGTGAGCTGCATACTAACAGAGCTTTGCGTGACGTACGGGTTGTTCAATGTCTATATCCTTCCGTTCGCTATCGTGCCAATTGTCGTGCGCACGTTCTTCGACTCGCGCACGGCGCTGTTCACACACCTGATCATCGTGCTGATCTGCTCACTGATGGTGCCTTTCCCGCACGAATTCCTGTTGCTACAGGTGATTGTCGGCATGGTCGTGACATTCAGCTTGAGGGATTTATACGAACGTTCCCAACTGATCCGCTGCGCTTTCTTCATCTTCATGTCCTATGCGCTCTGCTACATCAGCCTGTCCATCTACCAGGAAGCAGACTTCAAGAAGATCAACTGGATGATGATGCTCTATTTCGGCATCAATTTTATCCTGCTGATGTTTACTTACATATTAGTCTATATGCTGGAAAAGACATTCGGCTATGTGTCCAGCATTACGTTGGTCGAACTCTCCAACATCAATACGCCGATCCTAAAAAAGCTGTCCGAAATATCTCCGGGAACCTTCCAACATTCTTTGCAGATGTCGATCTTAGCGTCGGAAGCGGCTGCCGCTATCGGAGCAAACGCGCAGCTCGTACGTACAGGAGCCATGTATCATGATATCGGTAAGATGGCGAATCCGGCATTCTTTACCGAAAACCAAAGCAGTATCAATCCGCACAGCCAGCTATCGTTCGACCAAAGCGCGAAAATCATTATCAATCATGTGAACGACGGTGTCAAGATCGCAGAAAAAGCAATGTTGCCAAAAGCCATCATCGATTTTATCCGTACCCATCACGGACGCGGAAAAGCCAAATACTTCTATAACTCTTTCAAAAACCAGTATCCCGACCGCGAAATAGACGAAGAGGCTTTCACCTATCCGGGGCCGAACCCGTTCTCGAAAGAAACTGCCGTCCTGATGATGGCTGATTCCGTAGAAGCGGCCTCCCGTAGCCTGAAAGAACACACGGAAGAAAACATTCGTGCCTTAGTCGACAAGATCATAGACGGACAGATTGCCGACGGACTGATGCGTAATGCCCCGCTGACGTTCAAGGATGTGGAAACGGTCAAGAATGTCTTTGTGGAAAAACTGAAGATCATGTACCATACACGAATCAGTTATCCGGATTTGAAGAAATAAACTGTACAAGCTCATCCAGTAGCCCAGCGCAAGCATCCTCCAGCAGATCGAGGACCAGCTCGAAACCTTCCGCTCCACTATAGTACGGATCGGGGACATGGTCATACAGCTTGTTCCGGGAATATTCCGTCATCTGATGTATCTTTTCCACGGATTCCAAATCCGGGGCTTTCCGTTTAAGATCGTCTATGTTACGGTTGTCCATTCCGATAATCAGGTCGAAGTCGAAAAAGTCTTCCGTACATACCGGACGGGAGACCGAATCTAACTTATATCCCCTACGGGCCGCATGCGAGCGCATACGCGGATCGGCTTTTTCTCCTGCGTGATACCCGATGATACCGGCAGAATCGATCTTGATCCGGCCATCCAGTCCCGCATCCTGGACCAACTTCTTCATCACGGCCTCAGCCGACGGTGATCGGCAAATATTCCCCAGACATACAAACAATATCTTATATTCTCCTTTCTTCTCTTCCATCATTCTTAATTTACAATTTACACCGGGGGATTAATCCCCCGGCTATTGACTCGGGATTAATTTCTCCTGACAACCGACTCTCAAGCCGGATCTACATCATAGTGCACGATCAACTGCTTAAACGGCAAGTAGCGTTGCATTTCAGTGTGTACCAATTCCAGTATCTCACGTACTGGAGCAATCGCGGCGGCAATCTCTATCTTTAAAACGATTTTCCGGATATGGAGAGTTTGCACACGGGTTATCGGCGGAGTGACCGGACCCAGCACGCGTTCGCCCAAACGACGGCGCAGGTTCTCGGCATACAAAACAGATAGTTCCTGCAGGATCGAATCATTCCGGCTACGCAAGACTATCACTATCAAACGATAGTAAGGCGGATAACGGAACATGCTCCGCTCACCCAATTGAAGACGTACCATTTCCTTATAGGCGAAACGTTCTACCATCCGGATTAGCGGATGGTCAGGCTGAGAAGTTTGTAGGACAACCGTTCCCCGCTTATCCCGTCTTCCGGCACGGCCGCTCACCTGTACCATCAACTGGAAGGCGCGCTCATGGGCACGGAAATCCGGGAAGTTCATCAGGCTATCGGCATTCAGGATACCGACCACACTGACGTTCCCGAAATCCAGACCTTTCGAGAGCATCTGGGTTCCGATCAATATCTGTGTCTTACCTTTCTCAAAGTCCGCGATGATCCGCTCATAGGCCGCACGGGTACGGGCGGTATCGAAATCCAGACGCTCGACCTTAGCGGAAGGGAAGAGAGTAGCAATCTCTTCCTCCACCATCTCAGTTCCGAACCCCATCGTACGAAGTTCCGGGCTCTGGCATTCCGGGCATTGATGAGGCAACTGGATTTTATATCCGCAATAGTGGCATACCAACTCATTACGAAACTTATGATATGTCAGGCTGACATCGCAATTGATGCAATGGGGAACCCAACCGCACTCCTTGCACTCGATCACCGGAGCGAATCCCCGGCGGTTCTGGAACAGGATCACTTGTTCTTCCTTTCCTAACGCCTCGCTCAACTTTTCTACCAAAACCGGCGAAAAAAGCGTGTCTTTCATTATCTTCTTACGCCTCAACTCCTTGATATCGACCGTCAGTATTTCCGGCATCAGCCGGTCGCCATAACGGGTAGTCAGTTCCACCAGACCATATTTGCCGATAGTGGCATTAAAATAAGAATCAATGGAAGGGGTAGCGGAGCCCAACAATGTTTTCGCCCCATGCATACCGGCTAACACCAAGGCTGCATTGCGGGCATGATAACGCGGAGCCGGGTCCTGCTGCTTATAGGTATTCTCATGCTCCTCGTCTATAATAATCAGACCTAGATCCTTGAATGGCAAAAACAAAGAGGAACGAACGCCTAACACTAGCATCGGCTCGCCCGTATGCAGCAAACGGTTCCAGACTTCCACCCGTTCGTTATCAGAAAATTTGGAATGATAAACCAGCAACTTGTCACCGAACAACTTGGCCAGCCGTTCCGTGATCTGGGTGGTAATGGCAATCTCAGGCAGCATATACAAAACCTGGCGTCCCATCTTCAGCACTTCATCGATCAGCCGCACATAGACTTCCGTCTTTCCACTGGAAGTAACACCGTGCAAGAGACAGACTTCTTTCTCCCGAAAAATATCATGTATTTCCCCGTAAGCCTTCCTCTGCGCCTCACTTAAAGGGTTCAAGGGCTGTAAACGGCAAACCGGAACCTGCAACCTTCCTACCTCTTTTTCATAACTTTCCAGCACACCTCGCTTCAGCACACCGTCCAATATGGCTGGAGAACAACCGCAGCTCTCCAACAATTCCTTCTTCGACAATTCGCGTACCAGTGCCGGATTAAGCGCATGACTGAGTTCTAGAAAACAGATCAGCAAGTGTTCCTGCTTCTTCGCCCGCTTGAAGTCCGCAAACACGGCCTGTAACTTTTCTTCATCCTTATACACCTCGGCAAGACGAATAAAGGTCTGCATTTTCGGCATAAAGCCCCGTTTCAATTCCTCGCTCACCTCAACCGCACCTTTAGCCATCAGGGAGGCGACAACAGGTACGACATTCCGTAGCCCGGTTTTCTTTTCCAATTCGGAAACCGTCAGTTTCAAAACACCGGTAAAGGCATCCAACACAGCCTGCTCATTTGGACGCAAGGACCCGTCGGCTTCGAAATCTTCATTATAAGTAACAGCCGTTTCACTCTCCAGTTTTAGCCCGGAAGGCAAAGCGGCCTTGTAAACATCTCCTAATTTACACAGATAATAGGATGCGATCCATTTCCAAAAACGAAGTTGCGGACGACGGAGCACAGGCGTGGCATCCAGCAAAGCATAAATCTCCTTTGTCTCGTACTGGCTATCGACCCCACGCTCATGCACATCCATGACGATAGCCGTATAATAACGCTTCTTTCCGAAATGGACGATCACTCGGCAACCGGGTATTACCACTTGTTCCAGATCGGATGGTATGCTATAGGTATAGCTATTCTCCAACGGGAGCGGGAGTATAACGTCTGCGTACTTCATTCTTATTCTTATTTATACGAACCAATGTTCATAGCGATGCCAAAAGTAACAAAAAAGGCCGGACTGCTAAAGCCCGGCCTCTGTTTATCTGATCGCAGATATTCTTTATTCTTTTTAGAACAGGATGGCAGCCGTAATCGACCACCCCCGGTTCTTACCGTTTAATTCCAATTTTGATGCACTATAATCATCCGTCAAACCAAGAGCATAATTGAAACCTACCTGCAAATGTTTGATCAGTTCCACACCGGCACCCAGATTCAAACCAGCATTAAAACTTTTTGCCTTCAACTGGTCTCCGACCGATCCCGGAATATCCCATAACTTATCGCCACCCACACGGAAACCGACATACGGACCGGCCGCCAGATATCCTTTGATAATAGGCAAGCCGAATTTCCATTTCAAGTTAACCGGAACATCTATATAATCGTTCTTTATGTCTTTCTCACTCTTCACACCTATCCCTTTTTGCGAATATAAGATAGCTGCATCAAAACCGACTCCCATTATCGGAGCCATTACCTCCACCATCGGACCAATATTAAATCCAGTCACATTATCCTTTCCGACGAGATCTTTGTTAAAATGGACAGAGGAAATATTCAAACCGCCTTTTATACCGAACTTAATCTGGGATTTCGCAGGTACGGCAATCAACGCCATCACCGCCAACAATATAAGCCCAACAATCTTCTTCATACTTTTTTCCTTAATTAGTTAATACGAATTACAAATAAACGCACTTTTCCTATAATAAACAAATATCACCACCTAAGTGTTGCTGCTGTGTAGAATTTTGTGTAGTACCAAAGTAGCATCAATTATCCAAATCCGAAACAAAGCAAAAAAATGCCAATCGCCTTACTATCAGCAATTAGCATTTTTACCAAGTGGTGCCACCAGCAATCGAAAATCGATTTGTATAGCACTATTTCTCAATAAGTTATATCTTTATTACGATGTTAGTCCCTTGAATAAGGTTTTCACAGTTTGCACCGTTCAACACAGGTTTGTGTCTGAGGTTCAATTTCTGAGTGTAAAGGTAGTTATTTATTTGAATTTATCAACCTTTTCAAGAGAATTTTTTTGAACTTACAAATATCCTAAAATGCAATATTATTTTTAAGAAGGCTATTGAATAATAGTGAATTTTGAGTGATATAATATGTGATTAAAATTATATAGAAATGAGTAACTTTTAAATTTGTTTTATGTTTCTTTTATCGCAAATAGTGTTATAAAACATACCCTTTTTAATCTCCAATTTCCGAACTAATATACTTTCGATAGTTTGTTGGGGTTTGTTTTGTTATTATTCTAAATTGCTTATTAAAATGAGATAGATTGTTAAATCCAGCATCATACGCTATTTGGTATATGCTTAAATTTGAGTATGCCAGTAGCTTGCAAGCATATTCTATTCTAACTTTATTTAGGTATTCAAAAATAGTTTTATTTGTTTTGTTTTTAAAATATCTACATAATGATGCTGGTGTCATTTGTACGTAATTAGCAATATCGGTTAATGTTATATCTTTTTTAAAATTACTATTTATATAATTGTATATTTTTGAGACAGGTTCATTTGTTGTTTGATAGTTATACATGAATGTATATTTTAACGATGAAAAGATATATACCTCCTTAGATTTTCCTAATATATTTAATATTTTAAAAAGAGAAAGTAACCTATTAATACCATGTTGTCTATTGATAGTTCGCATAATTCTTAATACATTCTTAATAACAGTTTTCGAAGTAAATTTCACTCCTTGTGAACTTTTATTCAAGATGTTATTTATGTATGAGTATTCTTGAATATATTCCATATGTTCAGGAAATACACTTGCTGGAAATTGTAATATTTCACAAAGGCTTTTTTCTTTTATTGATTTATTCGTGACTGAATCACATAAGTGCAAGTGAGGAACGTTGGCACCAATTAAAATCAAATCCCCAGTAGCATATTCTTTAACAGAATCACCAACAAACTCCATACCATGCCCTTTAGTAATAAAAATCAGTTCATATTCACTATGACAATGCAAAGGCATATTGAATTGTATATTTGAAGAGTAGCTAAATGAATGCTCTACTTCGTGAATGATTTTTTTGTATAATACCTTAGTCTTCATATTTAAATAATATCCAGTGCAAATATAGCACTTTATAATGCAAATATAGCATCACTTTGTATGATAAACCTTTTCTATCTTTGTATTCGTATTCTATATAAACAAAGAAATTATGATTTACAATAACATGTTAAAGCAATTTGGTAATGGATTTGAGCGAGTTGAGAGTGCTATAAAAGCACTGCAAGTTGGTAAAGGTGTTTTATTAGTTGATGATGAAAAACGAGAAAATGAGGGAGATTTGATTTTCTCTGCTGAAAAGATGACAGTTGAAGATATGGCTTTAATGATTAGAGAATGTAGTGGTATCGTATGCCTTTGCATCACATCTGAAAAAGCAAGATCTTTAGGACTTACTTTAATGGTAGAACATAATACAAGCCATTATGGAACAAATTTCACTACTTCAATAGAAGCTGCTCAAGGAGTAACGACAGGTGTATCTGCATCAGACAGAATTACAACAATAAAAACTGCAATTGCAGAAAATAGCACTCCAATGGATTTAGTCAAGCCCGGTCATGTCTTTCCACTGATAGCAAAAAACAATGGAGTTTTTGAGAGAGATGGACATACAGAAGGAAGTGTTGATTTAATGAAGTTAGCCGCATTACACCCTTATGCCGTGCTATGTGAATTAACGAATATTGATGGTACAATGGCTAAACTTCCGGAAATAATAGAATTTGCAAAAACTTATAACTTCCCTGTTGTCTCTATTTTAGATATAATAGAGTATCGAAAGCAAAGGTTGGTTTAACAGCTACTGGAGGGATAAACAAATAAAATATTCTTTCTTAAGTTTATGCATATATGAAAGATTTATTAGACCAGAGATTTTTCCGTTTATTGTCGGAATACTCACAGCGCAAAGTTTCTGTAAAAGAATTGACAGAAGCTATTGAAGAATTGGCTACCCACGTAGCCAATTTTAGTATCAACGAACAGGATTACAACGTTTTACTGCGTTATTTCTCCTTTGGCTTGCACCGTCTCAAATCGTACCGTGTATGGTTTGAGCAAGAAAAAAATGCCCTATCTGCATCTAATTGATGAAGCGATAGGACTTTTGAACACCGAAATTCGTCTTATCGAATGGCGCATCAAGTACCCGGAACAGTTGCAGCAACGCACCAATAAACAAGCCCTTTCCCCTCTCTATCTTGCAGACAAGACAACCCTTATCAACATCATGGAAATGGTAAGCGGTCTGTTCCTCTCCAAAGACATCGTGTATCAGAACGGCAAACCCGCCTACTTGGTGGACTTATCTAAAGCCTTTGAATGGCTGTTCAACATCAGGATAGGCGACTGCCACCAAAAGCATGAGGACGTGATAAAACGCAAGCCGGGTAAAATCACAGAGTTTCTTAATGGACTGGCAGAGCTTATTCGCAAGGAACATGAAAAGAAAGGGTACAGATAACCAACGGCTTATGATTTATTTATAGGGGATTCCATTAGTTCCCCCGTAATTTCTTTGCGCCTATTTTCTGAACTTTGCTTCATCAATTGATTGACAGACAAGAATGTATAATCAGAAAAATGAAGCAATCATGTATATAGACAATGACGATTTCAGCGTATGGATGCAGAAGCTGTACGCCAAACTGGAAGAACTCTGCAAGGATGTACGGGTACTGCGCAATGCCGACAGGGTGCTGCCCGAAGATGACAACCTGCTGGATAATCAGGACTTGTGCCTGCTGTTCAAAGTAAGTATCAAGACCCTGCAACGCTACCGGGCTATCGGTGCGCTGCCGTACTTCACAATCAGCGGAAAAGTGTACTACAAGGCTTCCGATGTCCGGGAGTTCATCAAGGAGCGGTTCAGCGTCACCACGCTGCGCCAGTTCGAGAAAGAACACTGCACGAAGAAAAAGAAGTGAATTAAAAAGCCGGGGCGGTTCTGCCCCGGCTTCGCTTTGGGTTTATGGTTTGCCCAGCTTGTCGGCTTGCTCTCTTAGCTGCTCGGCTTGCTCGTTTAACAGCCTTGCCCGTTCCAACGCTTCCGCCTGTTTCCTGCTGCGGTATTCAAAGCCTTTCACCGAATCGGTCAGGCTTCGGATGAAAGCGTTGTCCCGTTCCCGGCTGAACTTCGTTTCCAGCAAATCAAGGCTGCTGCCGTCTGCCTTTCCTTTCATCAGGATATAGCGGTATTTTATATCATTGTCCTGTAACCGCTGCATCCTTTGTATAAACCGCACATTCAATGCAAGCGACACAAGACAAATGATTATCCCTGCTGAAAGAAGAAAGAACTTGGGTTTCAAATAGGGAGTTACCCGGTATGTCAGTTTGCCGTACCATGAAACGGGCGTTATTTCTCCGGCTGGTGTATCATCAGCCGGGAACAACACCTTTAACCGCTCCTTGAAATATCGGTGCGAGGTCACGATAAGCCCCTTTATATCTTCAAGGTCTTGTTTTGGGTTCTCGGACTGCCCTTTTCCGATACTGCCGATTTGGTTTAGAATCTCCTGCACCATGTTTTCAGTAATGCCGGATTTACCTTGCATTTCCGAAATGCGCTGTTCGATAACGTCCAGTCGGTTAATCGTTTCCTCCCGGCTGGCTGGCGTTACCTGCTTCTCCTGCCGTTCTTTCAGTTCCGTAACCATAGAGAGAAGCCCCTCCAAAATTAAGTTATTTTCCATGTTCCTATAATTTTAAGTGTCGTTTCTTTTTCTTCTTTTTTCTTTCACCGGGATTGTCGGGCGTTTCATCAGCCGGAGAGGACGGGGCAGAGAACAGACCGCCCAAGCCTGCCAGCAGCGGACTGTCGGCTTTGCCCGGTGTCTGTGCTGGTTCCTGAACAGGTGCGGAAACTATCTGCCTATTGTTTCCGGCAGTGTTCAGCCCCGCATCCCCGAAACATTTGTCCAGTTTGGAGAAACTGAAACTGCGGTCTACCTCCGAACCTTTGAACGTGTATTCGCCTTTGGAAAAGGATATGCCCTGTATCTCGCTTGTCTGCCCCTTGTATTTGAACTGGATAGTAATACCCTTTTCCGCTAACCGCTCCTGTAACTGCCGCCAGTTCCTTGATTTCCCGATTTCATCCTTTATGGCATTGTAAATCTCGTATTTGGATTTGTCCGGTTCTCTCAAACGGTGCTGCTTTACATGCTCCTTGCCTTTAGCGAAATAAAGCCCGTGTTTGGCTTTCAGCTTCTTGCATACCTGCTCGTTGCGGTACATGTCGTTCCTGTCCGAAATGGTCTTGCCGTTGTTGTCTATACGGTTGAACACGATATGCACGTGTGGGTGTTCCCGGTCTTGGTGGCGCACGATGATGTACTGCGTATCGGTGATTTTCATTTCACGCATGTACTCCTGCGCAAGCTGTATCATTTTCCCGTCTGTCAGCTTGGGTGCGTCCACCGGGGAATAGCTTAGCGCAATATGTCCGACTGGCTTTTTCAGGTCGGGGTTCATCCCGGCTTGCAGAATGAAACTGCGTATGATGTCCCGGCTGCTTTCCGCTAACACCCCCTCCGCATGAAGCAAGGCTGCCTGTTCCTTGCCGAGTACATAGTTCACGCAGCCTTTAAATCCGCTTCCCTTTCTTATTTTTCCAATCATCCGACAGTTGGTTTATGATTTCGACAATCCTGTTTTTGAGTTTCACCAGTTCCACCGCCACCAGTGCGAAACCTCCGGCATTCGCCCGGTGCGCCAACTGGTTGATGTTGTTGGCTTCGCCCGCCAGCCTGCGGATAGTGTCCGCATCCTGCCTGTTCAGCCGGGGCGTCACCTCTGCCGAAACGACCGCCTGCCGGACGTACTCGCTGACGTGCAGCCCGGCTTCGGTGGCTCGCTTCCTGATTGCGTAGAACTGTAACTCGGTCAGCTTCGTGCTGACTACCCGGTTCTGCTTGTCTATCCGGCTTTTTGCCGGGCGACCTCCCGGTTTGTTCCTTGTCCCTGTCATACGTTTTTGCTTTTAGGTGGTATCTTAAAAAATTGCGACCAACGGGAGAAATTTTCTTTGCTGCCAAGCAAAGCAAGGTGTTTCGGTCTACCGAAACATAACCTTGCTCTCCCTAATTATACCGTTTGCCGTTGGTAATCCTGCCGGACTAAATGCAAATGCCCCTGCCCCTTTTCTGTTTTGGGGTGGCACGTTGTCCGGTTTCCTGCTTTATTTCCTGCGCTTGGCTGGTACTGTTTTTCTGTTCCTGTTTCCTGCCGCACAGATAGTCGTTCAAGTCCGAATAACCCCTGTAATTGTCCGAGAAGTCACGCACACGGTAGGAATATTCCAAAGCGATAGCCTGTGTTGCCCGAAATCCTGCTTCGTCATTGTCGAGCATGCAGTGGATGCGTTTATACGGGAACAGTACGTCAATGGCTTTCGGCACATTGGCGGTAGAGTTGAGTATGACATAATCCTGCCTGTCAAGGTCGGGCATGGTCGGACAGTTCTTCATCCGGAGTGTGAGGAAAGAAAGATAGTCCATAAAGCCCTCGAATACCAAACATTTCTCTCTCGGCTCTCCCTGCTGCCTTATATGGGTGATGTCTTTCGATGTGCTGCCCTTGAAACGGGGATTGCGAAGCTCGTAACCTCCTGAATCATTTTTGAACGCCAGCGCAAAATAAGGCTTCCCACCGATGCGGTAATACATTTCCTGCACGTATGGGGCTGCCGTTCCGGGGGAAATCCCCCTTTCCTGCAAGTAGCGCATGAGTGCCGGATTCTGTAACGGCTGTATTCTGCGTATCTCTATCGGGCTGGCTGCCTGCCTTTTCGTGTCCCTTTCGGGCAGGTCTTTCCCGTGAAAGGAAAAAGAGGTAGTGTCGCCCTGCTCCAGTCGGCAGATAGCACCGTAGGCGTTGCACCCGTTCTGCTTCATCACAAGGTCGATGAGCGTCCCGCCCTCGCCAGTTCCGTAGTCACACCATAGATTGGCGTTATAATCCACCTTGAAACTCGGTGTGTTGTCCTCCCGTAAGGGGCTGCGGTACATCCCGTAACTTCCTTTTTCCGTGACGGGCTGGATTCCCAAAGAGTTCAGGTAATCCTTGATACTGATATTGTTGGCTTCCTTGTAGGTCATAATCTTTATTTTTTTATTTAACGATAGTAATAATGAAGCAAGAAGCGAGTAAGAAGAAGCACGGGACACTACTACATCTATCTTTTTCTTTTTCAACGGATTGTAGTACATGTAGTAACATAGTAATTATTTATCCTTTAAAAAAAGGAATAAATATATTCTATATATTATATTGCCGTTTTTTCTTTTTCCCGGATTTTCCAAAAGTTTGGGATTCTATCTTACTTCATACTACATAATTGGTAAACTATTGTTTATTAAATTGTTATGTATATATCAAACAATATATAGAAGCTACTACATTCCGGTTCTACCCGTAATCATCCCCTGTACGGGAAGCCGGAACGGGCTTTATCCTGTACCCATATACCGGATAATGGTTGTTGTTGATGCGCTTCTGTACCCGCTTGAAACCGATTTTCCGCAATGATTCGCCCAGCCTTTTTTCGGATAGCTGGACGGGGGATATATTACGCAGGTATGCGAGTACCTGTGCCGTTGTCATGAAGAACAGGGCTTCTTCCTCCTCTGTCGGCTTCTCAAAGTATTGTGTCAGCATCTCAAACTCGATTGTCTGTACCTCAAATTCCGCATTTGTCAGGTGCAGTTCTTCAATCTCCGCATCATTGAACCAGTAGCGCACGCCCTGACGGTACAGGTACATAATTTCGGAATAGACGTTATCCATGCGGATGCTTTCTGCCGTGGGCTTGTCTATGTGCAGCACCTCGAACGGCAAAAAACGCCTGCTGCCTGTCGGGTCGGTCAGGAACTCGTTGCCGTTCACCGAAGCC
>OGYN01001002.1_pt1 | contig 24128 bp, 20 predicted proteins | sample 1576551 | NCBI WGS metagenome assembly OGYN01 (sample SAMEA3541589, study PRJEB24748) | human gut metagenome | biome: human gut; feature: human-associated habitat; material: faeces | place: China | collected 2012 | reverse complement strand
TATTATTAATCTAAAAAAAATGGTGCGAGGGACCGGACTTGAACCGGCACGGTTAAACCACACGCCCCTCAAACGTGCGCGTCTGCCTATTCCGCCACCCTCGCATTAACGTGATTTATTATACCAATAAAAAAGAGTTTTGTCAATTAAAATAAATATTTTTTGTGGAGATGTTTTTTAATGAAAAAAATTTTGGCACTTGTTATTATGACTATAATTACTTTTTCACAGTTAAGTGCTTTTGCAATGGCGGAATCTGCTGAGTGTGCGTGCGTTATAAATGCGTTGACGGGTGATGTTGTATTTTCAAAAAATATGAACCAAAAACATGCAATGGCAAGCACAACTAAAATAATGACAGCCATTGTTGCTATTGAACGGTGTAATATGGACGAAATTGTTGATGTGAGTGCGACGGCGGCAAATCAAGAGGGTTCGGCGGCATACATATCTGAGGGAAATCAATACTATATGAAAGATTTGCTTTACGGTTTAATGCTTAATTCCGGAAATGACGCGGCGGTAGCGATAGCCGAACATATGGCGGGAAGTGAGGAATCATTTGCGAAGCTGATGAATGAAAAAGCGGAAGAACTCGGACTCGGCAATACGCATTTTATGAATCCGAGCGGACTTGACAATCCGGAACATTACACAACGGTTTACAACCTTGCACTTATTGCAAGATATGCAATGACGCTGCCGCAGTTTCGGGAAATAGTCGCAACGCAGACTGCGCAAGTACAGGCATTAAATTCAGATGAAATACTTTATTTTTCAAACCACAATAAAATGCTAAGTCTGTATGAGGGAGCAAACGGCATAAAAACAGGCTTTACAAAGTCAACGGGCAGATGTCTTGTATCGTCTGCACAGAGGGACGGAATGGAGTTTATAGCGGTGACTTTGAATGATCCGAACGATTGGAATGACCACGCGGAAATGCTTGATTACGCATTTTCGGAACATTATCCGAAAAAACTCATAGAGCAGGGCGATACTGTAAAGGTTACGAACATTGACGGAAAAGATTATTCAATGGTTGCGGCGAGTGACTTTACAATACCGTTTAAAGAACATCAGAAAACGCAGGTAGAAGTTATATCGCATATATCAAATGACTTACAAGCACCGATAAATCAAGGCGAAAAAGTGGGGTGGCTTGAAATTGTGTGTGACGGAGTGAGTGTCGGTGAAGTTGATATTATTTCGGAAAATGATATTTACGGAGTAAGCAATATAAGATTGAAAAACAGTTTTTTCAACAGTTTTATAAGAGTTGCGAAAATATTGTTGGTATAAATGAAAGGAGAAAAAATGGGAGAGATAGTAAGATTACAAAAATATATAGCAATGAGCGGTGTTGCGTCAAGACGTGCCGCAGAAACTATGATACAAGAGGGCAGAGTTAAGGTAAACGGCAAGAAAATAACGGAACAAGGCGTAAAAATCGAAATCGGTGCAGACAATGTATCCGTTGACGATAAGCCGATAAAGCTTAAAAACAAGAAGTATTATATAATGCTTAATAAGCCTGTCGGATATGTTTCAACCGCAAAAGACCAATTTGACCGACCGACTGTTGTTGACCTTATAAAAGAAGATTTGGGTGACGTAAGAATTTTTCCTGTCGGACGACTTGACTATGAAACCGAGGGATTGCTTTTGCTTACAAATGACGGCGACTTCACATACAAAGTCACGCACCCTAAGTTCCATACCGATAAGACTTATATCGCAACGATAAAGGGCGGTATAACGATAAGTGGTATCAATAAGCTGAGAAACGGTGTTTATATAGATGATTTCAAAACATCACCGGCGGAGGCTGAAATACTTGATGCGGTAGACGGACACACATATATTAAAATAACAATTCACGAGGGTAAAAACAGACAGGTTCGTAAAATGTTTGCGGCAATCGGCTGTACGGTTGTCGGCTTGCAGAGAATTAAGATAGGCAACGTGGAACTCGGTAATCTTCCGCTTGGAAGATGGCGTCATCTGACAAGTCACGAAGTAAATTATTTGATGAATTCTTAAAAAAGAGGCTGTTGACATTTTGTCAACAGCCTCTTTTGTGTATCATACACAAATTTAAGGGGATATTTGTCGATATTTTTTGAAAGCTAACTTGTGAAAAAAGAAATAAAAATGATTGAAAAAAAATTACGGTTAAGGTATAATATACTTTAGGTATATTTTTTAAAAATTTATCTCTAATCTACAAACAATGGAGGTTAAAACATGGGAACAGTTGATAAATTGACTGAACTTCAATACCGCAGAAGTGTAATAAATAACGGCGGCGGAGAAGTAAAAATCAAAAAGCAGCATGATTCCGGAAAGCTAACAGCAAGAGAGAGAATTAATGCTCTTTTGGATGAAGGCAGTTTCGTTGAAATTGATGCTTTTGTAACTCACAGATGTACCGAGTTCGGTATGGATTGTGTTGAGGCTCCGGGTGAAGGAGTTGTTACAGGTTACGGTACAGTTGACGGACGTCTTGTTTACGTTTACGCACAAGACTTTACAGTAATCGGTGGCTCACTTGGAGAAATGCACGCAAAGAAAATTTGCAAAGTCATGGATATGGCGGCAAAGATGGGTGCTCCGATAATCGGAATGAACGATTCGGGCGGTGCAAGAATTCAAGAAGGTATAGACGCTCTTTCAGGTTTCGGAGATATATTCTTCAGAAACACTGTAAACAGCGGTGTAATTCCTCAGATTTCTGTAATTATGGGACCATGTGCAGGCGGTGCTGTTTATTCACCGGCTATTACAGACTTTATCTTTATGGTTGAAAAGACAAGTCAGATGTTTATAACAGGTCCACAGGTAATCACTTCTGTTACAGGTGAAAATGTAACAAGCGAAGAGCTTGGCGGCGCTGATACACATACTTCAAAGTCGGGTGTTGCACACTTTAAGGCGGCAAATGACGAAGAATGTATCGCAAAAATCAGAAAGTTGCTTTCATACTTACCTGCAAACAATCTTGAAGAGGCTCCTTACGAACCTACAAATGACGAAATTAATCGTCTTTCAGAAAAACTTACAACAATCGTTCCTGACGATTCGGGTAAGGCTTATGACGTTAAGGAAGTTATCGCTGAACTTGTTGATAACGGCGACTTCTTTGAAGTACAGGAAGGCTTTGCAAAGAATATTGTAATAGGTTTTGCAAGAATGAACGGACAGGTTATCGGTATCGTTGCAAATCAGCCTAAGGTTATGGCAGGTTCACTTGATGTTAACTCATCAGACAAAGCGGCAAGATTTGTACGTTTCTGCGACAGCTTTAATATTCCTCTTGTTACTCTTACAGACGTACCGGGTTATTTCCCAGGCGTTGAACAGGAACAAAACGGTATTATCAGACACGGTGCTAAGTTGCTTTACGCATTCTCAGAGGCTACAGTTCCAAAGATTAACGTAATCTTGAGAAAAGCTTACGGCGGTGCATACATAGCAATGAATTCAAAACATCTTGGTGCTGATATAGTAATGGCATGGCCGACGGCAGAAATCGCTGTTATGGGTCCTGAAGGTGCAGCTAACATCATTTTCAAGAATGATATTAAGGAAAGCTCTGACCCTGTTACTACAAGAAATGAAAAGATTCAGGAATACAGAAATAAGTTTGCATCACCTTACGAGGCTGCAAAGCGTGGTTATGTTGACGATGTAATCGAACCTGATTCAACAAGACCGAGAATAATCGCCGCACTTGAAATGCTTGCATCAAAGCGTGATTCAAGACCGGCTAAAAAGCATGGAAATCTTCCTGTTTAATTGTGAAAGGAGATTTTTAGTATGTATTCAGAAGCATTATTGACAGGTCAGAACCTGTCATTAAGTGAAGCGTTGGCAATGGGAGGACAAACAACAGTTATAGGTTTGGCAATAGTTTTCGCCGTACTTATCATACTTATGATAGTGCTTTCGCTTTTCAAGGTTATATTCTATAAAAAGCCTAAAACACAGGCAGCTCCTGCTGCAGCACCGGCTCAAGCCGCACCAGTAGAGGAAGAAACGGCAGACGATACAGACGAAGAAGAACTTATCGCAGTATTGACAGCCGCAGTTGCCGCAAGTCTAAATACTTCAACGTATAACCTAAGAATTAAGTCATACAGAAGAACAGACAATAAAATGCCTGCTTGGAATAAGGCGGGTGTAACCGAAACAATTAATAATAGATTCTAAAGGAGGCAAAACCTAAATGAGAAAGTTTAATATTTCAGTAAATGGAAAATCATACGAAGTTGACGTAGAAGAAGTAGGCGGAGTATCAACTCCTGCACCGGCTCCTGTTCAAACAGCCGCTCCTGCACCAAAGGCTGCACCGGCTCCAAAGGCTGCACCGAAAGCTGCTCCTGTTGCAGGTGCTAAGCAAGTAACTGCTCCAATGCCTGGTACAATCGTATCTGTAAAGGTAAACGTTGGTGATAAAGTTGAGGCCGGAACACTTGTTGCCGTACTTGAGGCAATGAAGATGGAAAACGAAATTTTCGCCGGTGTAGACGGAACAGTTGCAGGTATCAGCGTATCAGCAGGTGACAGTGTAAACAGCGGTGACGTAATAGTTTCAGTAAACTAATACAGTCACGACTAAATTATAGAAAGTGGTGACAATAAAGTGTTAGAAAGTTTTGCAAACTTTTTGCAGAATACAGGTCTTTACGCACTTATTTCAAGCGGTGGCATTGACGCCGTTAAGACAATTATAATGATTGCGATAGCTTGCGTACTTCTGTATCTTGCAATAGTAAAAAAATTCGAGCCGTTATTGCTACTTCCGATTGCGTTCGGTATGCTTTTGTCAAACTTACCGATGATTAAGGATTCAAGTGCTATTATGATGCACACGGAATTTTTTACGAATCCGGAGTATATGACGGACGGAAAATATATTAATGTCGGATATATCTGTCAGCATGGCGGTCTGCTTGACCTATTGTATCTCGGAGTTAAGCTTGGTATTTATCCTCCGCTTATTTTCGTCGGTATCGGTTGTATGACAGACTTCGGTCCGCTAATTGCCAATCCAAAGAGTATTCTTCTTGGTGCGGCTGCACAGTTCGGTGTATTCTTTACATTCGTAGGTGCTCTTGTTCTAAGCGCTCTTGTACCGTCAATCAATTTCGGTATCAAAGAAGCTGCGTCAATAGGTATTATCGGCGGTGCCGACGGCCCTACGGCTATTTACGTTACAAAATCACTTGCACCGGCGCTGCTGCCGGCAATCGCCGTTGCGGCATATTCATATATGGCATTGATTCCTGTAATTCAACCGCCTATTATGAAACTTATGACTCGTAAAAAAGACAGAATGATTGTTATGGAACAATTAAGACCTGTTTCAAAAACAGAAAAAATCTTGTTCCCAATCATCGTTACAATTATCGTTGCACTTATAATCCCTGACGCAGTGTCACTTGTAGGTTGTCTAATGCTTGGTAACCTTATGAAAGAATCAGGCGTTGTTGAAAGACTTACAAAGATGGCACAGAACGAACTTATGAATATCATAACTTTGTTCCTTGGTGTTACAGTAGGTGCTACTGCAACAGCGTCAAGCTTCCTATCAGCACAGACAATCGGTATTATCGTACTTGGACTTATTGCATTCTGTTTCTCAACAGTAGGCGGCTTGTTCTTGGGTGATATTATGTGCTGGGTAACAAAAGGTAAGGTTAATCCGCTTATCGGAAGTGCCGGCGTTTCAGCCGTTCCTATGGCTGCCCGTGTATCTCAAACAGTAGGACAGAAGGAAAATCCTTCAAACTTCCTTTTGATGCACGCTATGGGTCCTAACGTTGCAGGAGTTATCGGTTCTGCCGTTGCGGCAGGTGTATTCCTTGCAATGTTCGGAAATCTTTAATTAAACAGATAATAAAGGAGTGAAATATAAATGGCAAAGGGAAAGAAAGCTGTAGAAATTACAGAAACAGTCCTAAGAGATGCTCATCAGTCACTTATTGCTACAAGAATGACAACAGAGCAGATTCTTCCTATTGTAGAAAAGCTTGATAACATCGGTTATCATTCGCTTGAGGCATGGGGAGGAGCTACATTCGATGCCTGCCTAAGATTCCTTAACGAGGATCCTTGGGAAAGATTGAGAAAGATTAAGGATAGAGCTAAAAAGACCCCTATCCAAATGCTTTTCAGAGGACAAAACATACTTGGTTACAGACACTATGCTGATGATATAGTTGAATATTTTGTTCAAAAGTCAATCGCAAACGGTGTTGATATACTAAGAATTTTTGACGCTCTTAACGACGTCAGAAACCTTGAATGTGCTATCAAGGCTTGTAAGAAAGAAAAAGGTCATGTACAGGCTACAGTTTGTTACACAACAAGTGAATTCCATACAAACGAAAAGTTCGTTAAAATGGCTAAGCAGCTTGAAGAAATGGGTGCAGACTCAATCTGTATCAAGGATATGGCAGGTCTTTTAAGACCATATGTAACATATGACCTTGTAAAGATGATGAAAGAAGAAGTTAAGATTCCTATTCAACTTCATACTCACTACACAAGCGGTGAGGCTTCAATGGTTTACCTAAAGGCTATTGAGGCAGGTGTAGACGTAATCGACTGTGCTATGTCACCGTTGGCTATGGGTACATCACAACCGCCTACAGAGCCTATGGTTGCGGCTCTTCAAGGTACAGAGTACGATACAGGTTACGATTTGGATAAGCTTATCGAAATCTGCGACTACTTCAAGCCGCTAAGAGAAGAATACATTAAGAGCGGTCTTATGAACACTAAGGTTATGGGTGTTGACGTTAATACTCTTAAGTATCAAGTTCCGGGCGGTATGCTTTCAAACCTTGTATCACAGCTTAAGCAACAGGGCAGAGAAGACGCATATGATGAAGTGCTTAAAGAAGTACCTCGTGTTCGTGCAGACTTCGGTTATCCTCCGCTTGTTACACCGTCATCACAGATTGTCGGTACACAGGCAGTACTTAACGTGCTTATGGGTGAAAGATACAAAATGGTTTCTAAGGAATCAAAAGGTCTTGTAAGAGGCGAATATGGTAAGTGCCCTGCTGAAATCTCTGACGAAATCGTTAAGAAGATTATCGGCGACGAAAAGAGAATTACTTGTCGTCCGGCTGACCTATTAAAGCCTGAGCTTGAACAGATGAAGAAAGAATGTGCAGAATGGATTGAACAGCCTGAAGATGTATTGTCATATGCATTGTTTGGTCAAGTTGCCGTTAAATTCTTTGAATACAGACGTGCTCAGAAATATAAAATTGATGCAGATTTAGTGGATATGGAAAATAAGACATATCCGGTTTAATTGCGTGTTTTACTACCGGACGAAATATTTCGTCCGGTATTTTTTATAAAAATTTTTAAATACAGGAGGATATTATGATTTTTGGATTTATAGGCAGCGGAAATATGGGCGGTGCTATAATCGGCGGAATTATTAATTCTGATATAGCGAGTCCTGAAAATGTAATTGTTTCGGATAAAAATGAGCAGGCATTAAAGAATATTAATGAAAAATACGGTGTTAAAGTGACATCGGACAATAAAGAAACGGCAGATAAAGCTGATGTATTGTTTTTGTGTGTAAAACCGCAGTTTTTATACGGTGTGATTGATGAAATCAAAAACAGTGTTTCGGACAATACGGTAATCGTTTCAATAGTCGCGGGACAGGCGATAGAAACGATTGAAAAGGCTTTTGAACATGATATTAAACTTGTGCGTGTAATGCCTAATACACCGGCTTTAGTCGGCGAGGGAATGGCGGCATTGACACCGAACAGCAATGTTACAAAAGAAGAAACAGATGTAGTTGTAAACGTGTTTAACAGCTTTGGTAAAGGTGAAGTCGTATCGGAAAATCTTATGGACGCCGTAACGGCTGTCAGCGGTTCGTCACCTGCTTATGTGTTTATGATGATTGAGGCAATGGCAGACGCAGCTGTTATAGGCGGTATGCCGAGAAGTCAGGCATATACATTCGCCGCACAAGCAGTACTTGGAAGTGCAAAGATGGTACTTGAAACAGGCAAACACCCGGGGGAATTGAAAGATATGGTTTGCTCACCTGCCGGAACTACAATAGACGCAGTTGCAATACTTGAAAAAGACGGTTTCAGAAACAGTATCATTGACGCAATGGTAGGCTGTATGAATAAGTCAAAAGAACTTGGAAAAAAATAAGATAAAACAATAACGCCACCGATTTTTATTATCGGTGGCGTTATTGTATATGAACGTAACATTGTATTCAAACAATGTTAAATATATTATACACTATTAATTGTAAAAATTCAATAGAAAAATAAAATCTTTTTAAAAATATCTCTGATTTTTAAACATTATCGAAGTATGATATATATTTTACGGGTGCTTGTTTATTAAATAAATACTCATATAAGTCGATAAAATAGTCGTCTGTCATACTTGCGATATAATCCGTCACAATATCATTAAAATCACTGTTTTTTGTATATTCGTATCCCGAAAATCTGTTTGAGTAGTCGATTAATTCAATATGATGCTTGAATATCGGCGATGATTTTATGTCATTTTTTAAATCATAAAGCAACTTATTGTATATTTCCTCAAACATCGGTTCAATAGTTTTGTCGTATACGTCAGAAATTTTGCTGTTTTGATATATAACACGGAAATTGTCTTTTTTACTGTTTTTTAGTGCTTGATAGTGCTTTTCGTCAAGCTGTATAAAATCTTTGCCGTAACTGTTTTCAACGATATTTACAATAAGATTGTTTATAATAGCCGCATTGTATTTGCCTATTTCACTTTCGGCGAAAACACTTTCACTGTCAATCAGCTTGGTTTTTATAGCGTCTTGGCGGTCTTTTCCGATATAAGCAATCATATCCGAAATTCTGACAACACAACCCTCAAGCGTAGACGGTACAAGTCGGTCTATTGCGGATTGGTCAATATAACATTCTTCAACCTTTGCGTCAAAATCTTTGAAATTGTCAAGCTTTGACGGACGGTATTCTTTGCACTCGAACTCACCGTTGTGACAAAGTATTCCGTCAAGTGTTTGAAGGCTGATGTTGAGGTTAAATATTTTATCAAGCACACGCACACTGTGTACGTTGTGATTGAAATATCGTCCCGTATTTGCATGATATGATTCGTTTAAGAATTTTTCGCCCGCGTGACCGAACGGTGTGTGACCTATGTCATGACCGAGTGCGACAGCCTCTATTAAATCAAGGTCAAGACCAAGCATTCTGCCTATATTTCGCGCAATTCTTGAAACAAGCTGAACGTGCAGAGCACGGTGCGAAATATCATCGTTTTTATAGAAAGAAAATACCTGTGTTTTGTCGGCATAGCGGTTGTAATACGGACTGTGCATAATTTTTTCAACGTCACGCACAAACGCAGGCCGCCAAAGAGTGGCTCTGTCGTGTTCCTTGTCAATACGGCGGATTGCGTTATCCTTAAAACCGTTGCCGTCAAAAAGTTCTGTATTTATTTTGTTTTGTAATTCATCGGAAAGTTTTTCGTAATTTGAATCTGAACTCATTTTATACCTCCTCATTTTAATTGATTATACCATAAAATGCGGAATATAACAATATTCGTAACAATAAATTAACAATTACAGTAGTGACAATTAAAAAAGAATGTGATATACTATATGTAGTATGAAGAAAATATTAAAGTAAATATAAGGAGCGAGAATTATGAAAAAAGTGCTTTCGGGTATGATTGCGGCAGTTATGACAATATGTATGTCGGTATCTGTATTTGCGTCACCAAATTCAAGCGTATCTATAAAAAATAATGACAGTAAGTCAACCCCTGTTACATATGAATATGCACCCGATCAGTTGGGCGAAACTGTGAGATCGATAAAGCCGTTGATGACAAAACTTGACGATTTGTCTAAACAGTCGTCTGTTGTTCAGACTCTTACAATATCAAGCGAAAGTGCAGAGGGTGATCCGGTAGATTTTAAATTGAGATTGTCTATGTCGGAAAAAACGTCAAACGATGTAAAACCTGAGGCGTTGAAAACACCGTCACCTGACGAATACAACGCTTTGAATTATTATAATATAAAAGTAACGGATTCAAACAATAAGCTTATTTATTCGTATGCGAATGACGACTCTAAAACGGATAACGGTACATATAAAGATATTCCGTTGGGAACAATGAACAGTTCTGCGAATACTGAAAACAAAATTATAAATGTAACGGTATCGGTAAATAAGTCCTTGAAAAATTCTGATGCGGCACAATATGCTGAAAAACTTGATTGGAGCATTGTTTCAAGCGTGAAAAAAACAGAGACTGCCGAGACACCAAAGGCTACAGAAGAAGTTGCAAAAGAAACAACTGCACCGACAACGGAAGTAACAGCGAAGGAAACAACTAATCCGTCTGTAAAAGAGGATAAAAACGGTGTTGTTACATTGGCACAGGGCGAATATATTTGCGGTGAAGATATTGACCCGGGCAGATATACTATGACTGGTAACGGAAAAGTTCATGTTTACACAGAAAACGGTGAATTAAAATCAACAATCGCATTAAAGGATAAAAATTCATCTGCAAATGGGGTTGAGGAATATCTTATAAATTTGACAAACGGTGAAAAGATAAAGGTTGAATCTGAAACTAAATTCACACCGTATACTGCAACTGCGACCGCAAAACCGAAAGCAACCTCAACAGCAAGTTCATCGACAAAAGCTACAACTAAGCCGACAGCCACACCGAAAACAACGGCTAAACCGTCAAAGAACAATCCTAAGACAGGGGACAACACTCCTATCGTAGCATTGGTTTCAGTCGGTATTCTTGCGGCAGGTGCATTTGTGTTTATCGAAATTAAAAAGAGAAAAAACAACTAAACTAAAGTGAAAGGGCGTGTATGATAGTGAAAAAACGACTTACTGTCATACAGGTTCTTTTAATTTTGATATTTGTAGGGTGCTGCGGTTATCTCGGAAAATATTTTTATGATTCACATAAGGCTGAAAGCGGTTTTGATGAATTGAAAAAAGTGGTTGAGAAAACGGAACGTGCAGACGCAACGGGCGGTTATATTGATAAACGTGCAGATAACGGTATGCTTGAATGTTATTACTCGTTATATCAGCAGAATAATGATATGGTAGGGTGGATAAAAATTCCCGATACACCTGTCGATTATCCTGTGGTAAAGTATAGCGACAATGAATTTTATTTGCATAAGAATTTTAATAAGGAATATCAATTCAGCGGTATACCTTTTCTCGATTATCAGTCGAATGACGAATCGGTGAATAAAATTATTTATGCACATAATATGAAGAACGGTACAATGTTTGCGTCACTTGCCGATTATGAGGATAAAAGCTTTTATGACGCTCATAAAAATATAATGTATGATACTTTGTACGATAAGGGCGAATATGAGATTGTGTCCGCGTTTACGACTAAAGTCGGTGCAAGTAATGAATTTAAGTATTACGATTATGCGGATATAGAGTCGGAGGAGCGATTTAATGAATATGTCACTCAGGCAAAGTCACGTTCGTTTTATGATACAGGCGTAAATACAGTGTACGGCGATAGTCTTATAACACTTTCAACGTGTGCGTATCATACGTCAAATGAAAGATTTGTCGTGATTGCAAGAAAGAAATAAGAAAATACTTGAAATCGGCTTTGAAATATTATATAATATATTGGTATGTTAATAGTGTTTTGCTCTCGTAGTTAAGTGGATATAATAAACCCCTCCTAAGGGTTAGTCACCAGTTCGACTCTGGTCGGGAGTACCACGTCGGAATGGACTACGCTCCATTCCGATTTTTCTATGCAGAAAAATCAGTCATAACACTGCGTCATTCCTCATTAGTCGCAAAAACGCCCGCTCGGTTCACCTGTTCGCTTGTAAACGCACTCACAACGGCTCACAGTTGCTGCCACCTTTTTGCGAGAAAGTGCCTGTGGCACAAATGGTTCAAAGCGGACTACGCTCCATTCCGATTTTTTTATTTCCCAATAATAGATTGTTCCCAAATTTGTTTTTGACGCCAGGTGGTAGGGGGAACACCGAATTGTTTTTTGAAAGTTTTGTTAAAGATATGAGTATCATAGTAGCCCACGCTTTGGGCAGTTTCGGTCACGGACGCGTTTGTGTTTTTTAAATACAATGCCGCGGTATTCATTTTAAGTGAAATAATATAGTTTTGCGGACTTGTTTTTTTATATTCATTGAAAAGTCTTGTTAAATAACTTCTGTCAATTCCGACATATTTTGCAACGTCCGAAACGGATATTTTTTTATGAACATTTGTTTTTATAAACGTTTCTGCTTTTTGAATATATTCTTCGGCATTGCTGACGGTATTAATTTGTTCGCCGTCTGTAAGGCAGTAAATGAAATTCCAAAATTTTTGCATGAGCAATTCAAAACACATTTCTCCGGACGAAATAATATTACAGAGTGCATTGCCGATCGAATTATTTTCATCATCGGTATAAATCGGTGTGCTTTCATTAAGACTGACAGACTTTAAAATTGACTGCGACATACTTCCGTTAAATTCAATCCATCGATACAACCAAGGGTCGCTGTCATCGGCTTTATAATATGTAAGCTGATTTGGCGATATAAGGAACATCTGCCCTTTATGAAGATGATATGTGTTATTTTCTGTTTGAAAAATACCTTTACCGCTGTAAACATAATGCAACAGATAGTTACTTCGTACACATGGTCCGAACGAATGATTTCTATTGCATTGCTCTTCGCCGTATTGTACGGGATAAATATCGGTAGGAATAAACTTTGTATATGCGTAATATGTATTTATAAAACAATTCATTTTACTCAACTCCTGTTTGTAGAATATCACATTTAGACACATACTGTCAACACTTTGATATTCTGTTTTCGAAAATAAAGTGATATTATAATATCACAAAAAACACAGGAGGATATAAAAATGATTGTCAGAAACGGAAAAACAACGCACCTTATCGGCAGAGATATAAGTTATATAATGTTTGAAAACGAGGACGGAGACCTTTTGAATTTTCATTTCGGAAAAAAGATAGCGGATATTGATTATTCGCAAATGAAAGAAGAATGGGAAGAAAAGTGGGGGTTTGTTTCAAACAGATTTTGTCTTGACAATTATCCGCAGGAATATCCGTCTTACGGCTATTCTGACTTGAGAAATCCGGCATATCAGGTTGTAAATAAATTCGGAAATGCTGTTTCAAGACTTGTGGTGAAAGAATATATAATTCATAATGAGTGTGCCGTTCAAACCGACGGTATGCCTTGTCTTTTCAATAAGAATAAAAAAGCTGATACGCTTGAAGTTGTATTATATGATGAAATTATCGACTTGGAAGTGCATTTATATTATACGGTATTTGACGAGTACAATATAATCGCCAGACATACTGTAATTATAAATAAATCAGACAGTGATATTAAGCTTTTGAGTGCGTATTCGGCAAGTATTGATTTACCTATGGACAACTATGAAATGATACATTTTGCAGGTTCGTGGGGACGTGAGAGAGCAATGCACAGAACAAAGCTTGAAATGGGAATGAAAGCTGAAGTTGAAAATGCAAGAGGCGGAAGCGGACATCAGTTAAATCCGTTTTCAATGATTACTTCAGTCGGCGCGGATGAAACACACGGCGAAGTTTACGGATTTTTACTTGTATACAGCGGTAATCATTCCACGGTTGCAAAAATAGACCAATTCGGTAATTTAAGAGTACAACAGGGAATTAATCCGCATCAGTTTGAATGGATTTTAGGACCGAACGAAAGCTTTTGTACACCACAGTCTGTAATTTGTTATTCCGACAGCGGTATCGGTGCTATGACAAGAGAGTATCACGACGTTTTCAGAAACAATTTAATGAGAAGTAAATGGGTAAACAAAAAACGTCCTATCCTTATAAATAATTGGGAGGGTACATACTTTGATTTTACCGAAGAAAAGTTACTTCAAATGGCTGAAAAGGCTCATCAGGCGGGTATTGAGCTGTTCGTACTTGATGACGGTTGGTTTGGAAAGAGGAACAACGATACATGCAGTCTGGGCGATTGGAAAGTTAATTATGATAAATTACCGTCGGGTATAGACGGATTGGCGGAAAAAATAAATAAAATCGGTATGAAATTCGGATTGTGGTTTGAACCTGAAATGATAAGTCCGGATTCGGATTTGTACAGAGAACATCCCGATTGGGCAATTCATATTGACGAAAGAGAAGGAGTTCAGTCAAGAAATCAAATGGTGCTTGATTTGAGCAGAGATGAGGTTTGCGAATATGTTATAAATGCGGTGAGCGATATACTTGCAAATGCAAATATTGAGTATGTGAAGTGGGATATGAACAGACAGCTTACAGATATGCCGAGATTGGGATATAACCACGAATACACGCTCGGTTACTATAAAATAATGTCCGCAATAACCGAAAAATTCCCTAATATTTTATTTGAGGGCTGCAGTGCCGGCGGCGGTAGATTTGACGCGGGAGTGCTTGCATATATGCCGCAAATATGGACGAGTGACAATTCGGACGCAATAGCAAGACTGAAAATGCAGTATTCGACTTCAATGTGTTATCCTGTTTACAGCATATCTTCTCATGTAACCGCATCGCCAAACCATCAATGCGGACGTGTCACATCATTAAAAACAAGGGCAGATGTTGCATATTGCGGAACATTCGGATATGAGCTTGACGTTACAAAGATGTCTGATGAAGAATTTGAAGAAATCAAAGCACAGATTGAATTTGAAAAGAGAATACAAGACCTTATGTGTGACGGTGACTTGTACAGATTGATAAATCCGTATGAAACGAATTATTGCAGTTGGGAAGTGATTTCAAAGGATAAAAAGCATATATTTGTTATGGCTTGCAAAGTGCTTGCGGTTGCACAAACAAAGAGTGAGAAAGTTAAATTGCAGGGACTTGATGTGAATAAGCGATACAGAAATATGCTTACAGGTAAAGTTTACAGCGGTGATTTTTTGATGTATCACGGTATCAGAGTGAATTATGAAATGAAAGATTTTTCAACTGTTGTATTTGAATTTGCAGAGATATAAAATAAAGGCTGATGACAAAAATGATGTGACCCCCAAAAGTTAGACTTTTTATAGCGTAGTAGTTTTAAGGACTGCTACGCTATTTTTATGCAGCCAAGGTGTTAAGCCGGTATTGTACCGGACTCATCCACCCAAGTTTCTCTTTAATTCTTTTCTCGTTGTAATATTTTATATATTTTTCAATTTTGTTTTTCAATTCATTAAAACTGTAATATGTAGTTCCGTAATACATTTCTTGTTTTAGTATTCCAAAGAAATTTTCCATTACAGAGTTGTCATAGCAATTACCTTTACGAGACATACTTTGAAAGATTTTGTTTTCTTTGAGAGTAGACGAATATGCTTCCATTTGATATGCCCAACCTCTATCAGAATGAAATGTTCTTCTATACAGACAGTCTGAGGTTATTTCTATCGCTTTCTTTTGAGCAGTTAAAATGCTTATGCTATAGCTTAAAACCTCTCCGTTGAACATATCAAGAAACGGATCTAAATACAATTTCTTTATTGCCATTCTGCCCTTGCTGTCTATTTCAAAATATTTAAATTCAGTAGTATCAGTCGTTATCTTTTGATGTGGTATAGATGTATTAAATCGTCTGTGTATTCTATTTGGTGCCACTTTGCCAACATTGCCTTTATACGAACTGTATTTACGACTTTTGTGTGTAAACGATGTAACTTGAAGTCCGAGTTTTTGAATTATTCTTTGAACTCGCTTTTTGTTAACGTTAAATCCCTGTTTGCGTAATACTGCGTGTATTCTGCGATATCCATAGTCTTTATGCTCCTTGCGAATTGCAATGATTTTTTCTTCAAGCTCCTGATTCGGATTTACTCTGTCAAATCGCTTTTGCCAATACATATATGTAGCTTTCGGAAAACCTACAACAACGAGAATATCATTTAATTTGAATGGTCCTCGGAGACTGTGTATGATTCTCGCCGTTTTTTCAGAAGAGCTTCCTCCTCCAAACGCAGTCTCCTCAATTCTTTTAAATATGCATTTTCTATTCTTAATTTAAGCAGTTCATCTTCAAGTTCTTTGATATGTTCTGCACTTGTATCTATCGGCTTATTTTCAATATTTGGAGTAGAATTATTTTTTGTGCCCAATGTTTTCTTACGACCTTTCTTTTTGGGTCTCAATGCATCAGGTCCTGCATTTCTAAAATCATTTACCCATTTAGCCAATAACGCAGGGGTAAAGATACCTTGTGAAAGAGCTAATTCCTGATATGAGACTTCACTTGATAAATACAATTCTACCATATGAAGTTTAAATTGAAAAGAGTAATTGTTATTTTTTCTCGAACGCATTAATCCATCATTTTCAAACTTCTTATACAATGCAACCCACTCTTGTAATCTGATCTTTGTTGATATATTGTATTTTTTACAAAGATAATTATAGCCACCTTCACCATTCAAGTATTCTTGTACAACTTTTAATTTGAATTCATAACTATATTTTGCCATGAAAAAACCGACCTCCTATTCATTAGATTTTTGGTCTAACTTTTGGGGGTCGGTTCAACAGGAATGCTCCTTTTACATTTATAATTAACATTATAACTCTTTTTTAGATAAAATAACTTTATCAAATTTCGACTTATATAGATATTATATCACACTTAATATAATCTTACAATCCATATAATAACAGAAAATTCAATATGATTTTAGAATTTTATTCAACAAGTACAGTCTTTTAGCCATATATAATCGTAGAAAATCGTAATATTTTATACGCATCTTTAGTTTAACAAAACCACACTATTAAGGATTTAGTATACGAAATAGAATAAAGCAAAATACAAACGTCTATATAATACGCCACCTTAGAAAAGTAATAATCATTCCTATATTCTATGCGTTATTTTGTGTATGTTTTATTTACTATTGTTTATTGAAAAAAATAAATAAAACATATATAATAAAATCAATTAGCTGACATGGTATTTTATAGTCAGAAGGAGGCATAATCAGAAGGAGGCATAAAATGAAAGAATATGGATTTGGCGTTGACCTTGGCGGTACAACCTGCAAAATAGGTCTTTTTAAAACAAACGGTGAATTATTGGATAAATGGGAAATCAAAACAAACACAGAAAACAACGGTGCATTTATATTAGATGATATAGCAAATGCGATTGAGGCAAAAATATCGACATCACAAATTGACAAGGCTGATATTGAGGGAATTGGTATCGGCGTTCCAGGTCCTGTCGCAGCAGACGGAACAGTGTATAAGTGTGTTAATTTAGGTTGGGGAGTGTTTAACGTAGCAAACGAACTGAGCGATAAAACAGGACTCAAGGTCAAAGCAGGAAACGATGCCAATATCGCCGCGCTTGGAGAAATGTGGCAGGGTGCAGCAAAGGGATATTCGGATATTGTTATGGCTACTATCGGCACGGGCATAGGCGGCGGTATCATTGTAAATGGTCAGATTATCTCAGGCAGCAAAGGTGGTGCAGGCGAAATAGGTCACATCTGTGTCAATAAAGATGAAACAGAGAAATGTAGTTGCGGCAAAACAGGATGTTTAGAGCAGTACGCATCCGCAACAGGTATTGTCCGCATGGCAAAGGAAAAATTGCATAGGTATGACATAACCGCAAAGGATATTTTTGATGAGGCAAAAGCAGGAGATGCATCCGCCAATGAACTAATCAATCAGCTTGGTGAATTTTTAGGCATTGCACTTGCCTCCGTTGCAAATGTGACAAACCCACAGATTTTCGTAATCGGTGGGGGTGTATCAAAGGCAGGGAAAATCCTGATTGACGCTACCGAGCATCACTTCAGAAAACAAGCTTTTCACATATGCAGTGATGCAAGATTTGTATTAGCAAAGCTCGGAAATGACGCAGGAATTTACGGCAGTGTGCAGCTTATTTTAGAATAACATATAAGCAAAAATCTCTCCGCAAGACTCGGAGAGATTTTTTATCGAATAGAATTTCTTTTTTTGTATTCAGACGGTGAACAGCCCACATGCTTACTGAACAATCTACCGAAATACAAAGGATTGTCATAACCTATTGCATCAGCAATTTCGGTTATATTTTTATCCGTCTTTTCCAGATAATTTTTAGCCGCCGATATTCTGAGCGAAAGAATGTATTGCATAGGTGTAACCTTCATAATATCTTTGAAACAATGAATAAACCAATTTTTACTCATCAGATGTTCTTCAGCATACTGCTCAATAATGATATTTTTATTATAATTCTCATTAAAATAATGTGCTGCTCTCTCTATTTCATTCATAACATCACTTCCCGACTGCTGTTCTTCTTTAATGTAGCGGTTTATCACTAATAAAACATGCCTTAACAATATTCTGAGCAATTCCTCATGATTCACTCTATGAAGTTGTAGTTCTTGTATCATCTGATTATACAACCATTGATAATCAGGCGAAGTGCCGGTGAAAAACACATTCTTATCATTAGGAAGCTCATAATGTGCAAGATACTCTTCGACCTGAGAACCTGTAAAATGCACCCAATACACTTCCGTCTTATCAGCTGCATAATAATAATACACTTGCGGTTCTCCTGGTCTGTATAAAATCATATTCCCTTTTGTTACTATGGTTTCCTCATCATTAAAATAGAAATGACCTTTGCCTTCTGCAATATATAATAGTTGATAATCATTCCTCCCTTCAGGATGTTCTGTAGCTATTATCGGTCCTGTGTGTACACGGTAGTAGCCACAATTATTAATCTGCAAAGGTACAGACAAATTCTCCAGATTTGGATTTTCGTTTACTGAATAGGCAACATTTACATACATATAAAAGCCTCCTTTCAACCAATTTATTTGCTTTTAATTATATTATAAACTAATCTTCTCTATTTTTCAATATATCGAAAGTGATTTTGTGCATATTTTGTTGTATTTAATTTATTGTAAAACAAGAACAAATTCGCTATAATTTAATTAAGAAAATTAGTTAACGTTCACTAATAAAAAAATTTTAAAAAAAGGAGCGATATTATGGAAAAGAAATATTTAAAATGGTATCAAAAAATAGGTTATGGTTCAGGTGACATTGCAGGTAACGTTGTATATGCACTTCTTACAGCTTTTGTAATGTTCTATCTGACCGACACGGTTGGTTTGAGCATGGGTATCATAGGAACATTGATTGCACTTTCCAAAGTTTTTGATGGTGTTACAGACTTCTTCTTCGGACGTATGATAGATAAAACCCACACAAAAATGGGCAAAGCTCGTCCTTGGATGTTATGGCCGTATATAGGCTGTTCGGTTGCTCTTGTAGCCTGCTTTGCAATCCCTACAAGCTGGGGACAGACAGCACAGTATGCTTTCTTCTTCATTGCATACACACTACTCAATGCAGTATTCTTTACAGCAAACAACATTGCTTATGCTTCTCTTACAGCCCTTATAACAAAGAATACAAACGAAAGAGTGCAGCTTGGTTCAATCCGTTTCATCTTCGCATTCGGAACAAGTATGTTGATTCAGTACATAACTATTGATGCTGTAAACTGGTTCGGAGGCGGAGCTGAAGGTTGGAGAATTGTTGCAATAATTTATGCTATCGTTGGTCTTATTATAAACACAATTTCTGTATTCTCTGTTAAAGAACTTCCTGAAGCTGACAAAGAAATAGAAAAAGAAAGAAAAGAAGAACACACTCTTACATTCTTTGACTCATTCAAGCTACTTCTGAAGAACAAGTATTATGTCATCATCTGCATTACATACATTATGACACAGCTATATGCATCAGTAATCGGTATGGGTATCTATTACATGAAGTACATACTTGGAAACGAAGGCTTATTCAGTGACTTTGCGTTAGCAATCAACATTCCTATGGTTGCAATGCTTCTTATCCTTCCTGTTATCATTCAGAAAATGGGCGGTATGTATAAGCTTAATGTCATAGGATATATTGTTGCAACTGTTGGCAGACTGGGTGTAATGGTTGCAGGCTATATGGGCAATATTCCGCTTATGCTTGCTTTCACAGCAATAGCTACACTTGGTATCGCTCCACTTCAGGGCGACCTTAATGCACTTATTGCATCTTGCTCAGAACATACAACAATGAAAACAGGTCACCGTCTTGACGGTATGATGTATTCTTGTTCATCACTTGGTATTAAAATCGGTGGTGCTCTTGGTACAGCAATCTGCGGCTGGCTTCTTGACGCTGCAGGCTACATTAAAAATGCTGCTGTTCAGACACCGGCAACTATCGGCATGCTTCAGTTCCTATATTTGTGGGCACCGGCAATTCTTTGTCTGATAGTAACATTCCTTCTTTCACGCTTGAAGGTTGAAAAGGCAAATAAACTTCTTATGGAAGAGAAAAACATCTAAGGAGTGATTGAAATGAAAGAATATGAGAGATTTGACAGAATCGGTACAACGCCGCACAGAAGCTATTACATTCCTTTTGCACAGGAAGATGTTGTAAGAACTAAGCACAGTATTTTAGACCGTACATCAAGCTCACGATTTACTTCTCTTGACGGTGTCTGGCAGATTAAGCAGCTTGACCATGTAGAAGATTTCAATGTAAATGAGAAAGTTGACGAAAGTATTCCAGTTCCTTCATGTGTTCAGATGCATGGATTTGACCAGATTCAGTATCTGAACACAAGATACCCTTTCCCGGTAATGCTTCCGCATCTTCCTTATGAGAACCCTTGCTGGCATTATCGCCGTACATTTAACCTGAAGAAACAAAGCGGTGAAAGATACTATATCAATTTTGAGGGTGTTGACAGTGCATTCTACATATACATCAACGGCGAGTTCAAGGGATACTCACAGATATCTCATTCAACAAGCGAATTTGATATTACTGACCTTGCAGTAAACGGTGAAAACACAATTGATGTACTTGTTCTAAAATGGTGTATATCTACATATCTTGAATGTCAGGATAAATTCCGTTTCTCTGGAATATTCCGAAATGTATATATGCTCACACGTCCTGAAGAACATATTACCGATTATAAAATTGAAACAAGAATATCAGATAAGGACGGCATATTCAAATTCATAAATGAAAGCCCTGTTGATGTGACGATCACTCTTGACGATAAGACCACAGTTGCTCCTGCAGGCAAAGAAGCAGAAATTGTAATTGATGACGTAAAGCTATGGACTGCTGACGAACCAAATCTCTATACTGCCCAGCTTTATGCAAACAACGAAAAAATCATTGAAAGCGTTGGTTTCAGAGAAGTTTCAATTGACGGTAAGGTTTTCAAAATTAACGGCGAAGCTGTAAAACTCAAGGGTGTTAACCGCCACGATTTTCATTGCGAAACCGCGGCTACAGTAAGTCTTGAAGATCTTGCAAAAGACATCCATCTTATGAAGGAGCTTAACGTTAACGCCGTCAGAACATCTCACTATCCAAACAGTCCTGAATTTTATATGCTATGTGATACTTTCGGTATCTATGTTATGGATGAGGCTGACTTGGAGATGCACGGTGCCTGCAGTCGTGACGGCCGTTATGAAATTGACCTATGGAAAGAATACGCAGAAAATGAATTCTTTACTCCTGGCATTACAGACAGACACGCCGCACTTGTTGAACGTGACAAAAACCGTCCGAGTGTTATCATATGGTCACTCGGTAATGAAAGCTCTTTCGGGAAAGCATTTTTCGGCGGTGCAAACTATATCAAACGAAGAGATAATACAAGACCTGTTCATTATGAGGGATTGCAGAATGCTGACTCTAAATATTATTACACTGAACTTGTGGATATGGTCAGCATGATGTATCCGAGTTTTGAAAAAATCCGTGAGGATGTTCTTGAGAATGAGAAAGAAACACGTCCATTTGTACTTTGCGAATACACACACGCTATGGGTAACAGTTGTGGCGATATCGCAGAGTATTGGGATATGATTTATAATAATGAGCAGATGATGGGTGGATTTATCTGGGAATGGGCAGATCATGGTATAAAAACAGATCAGGGTTTCCTTTATGGCGGCGACTTTAAAGAACCTGAACACGATGGTAATTTTTGCGCTGATGGACTTTTAACACCTGACAGAAAGCTTAAGTCTAATGCACTTGAGATGAAAGCTGTATACAGCGGAAAGACTCATTCGGAAGTTTGTAAAATTGATGCACCTGCAAGCACATATAAATTCTCATCAACAATCAATATTGAAGTAAATGAGCATACCGGCGAGATAACCTCTATTAAGGCAGACGGAAATGAAGTTCTTCGAACTCCAATACACTTCAATATAATCCGCTATACGGATAATGACCGTGATTTGGTTGCTCATTGGATTGATCGTTGTCATCTTGAGGCTTGCAAACCGCATATATTCTCCTGCGAAAAGACAGAAAACACTTATAAGTTCACAGGAGTACTTGCAGCGAACTGTTTGATGCCGGCCGTGGAATTCGAATTAAAATATGAAGTATTAGCAAACACACTTATAGCGACTATCTCATACAAAATTGCTGACTACATAGAAAGCCTGCCGCGTTTTGGTATTGAATTTGGCGTTGATAAATCACACGGAAATTTCTCGTATGTTGGATTTGGTCCTACAGAAAGCTATGTTGATAAGCATGTAGCCTGCGAATATGGATACTATGTAAGTTCTGCAGAAGAAAATTATGACAGAGAATATATCCGTCCTCAAGAATCCGGAAGTCATTACGCTTGTAAATATCTTGCGGTAAAAGATTTGTTTAAGGTAACGGCTGACTTGCCATTCTCTTGTTCAGTTAATCCTTTTACTACAGAACAGCTCAGAACCACTTTGCATTCATTCGAACTTGAAGAGAATGATTTCGTAAATGTCTGTATTGACCTTGCTATGCGTGGTGTTGGTTCAAAGTCCTGCGGACCTGATTTGCCGCCGGAATATGAAATTCCAAAAACATATTCAAACACATTTAAATTTGTATTTTAATTGACTTTACGATAATTCTAACTGAACACGAATTGCAGTTATAACCAGGAGGAAAATTATGATGACCAGAGATTACGAACTCATAGACAGTATTGAAATGCTTGAAAAGGCAATTCAACGTATGGATATTGCAGAAAACGGTGCTCCGTACATCTTAGATTGGTCACATGCTACACAAGGCAATGCCTCGGCAGATGTAGCAAGAACATATTTGTTGTTCTCACTTGCAGGTGATGTTTCAGGTGCAAACACATATCTTGACCTGTTTTGCAAAAAGAGTGACACTGCAAAACAATATGTTCAGAAGTGGATGCCGATTGTAGCAGCATCACAATCTGTAAAAGGCAATGAAAAAGAAAAGGAGCTCTTACTTTCTTGGGTAGACGTTGTCGACTACGAATAAGTTTTAGTTAACCCTCTCGAACCACACCGCACAAACTATAAAACAAAAATACGGTCTGTATGAGCCGACCCCCCAAAAGTTAGACCCAAAATCTAACGATTGGGAGGTCGGTTTTTTCATGGCAAAATATAGTTATGAATTTAAGAAAAAAGTTGTACAAGAATATTTGGATGGTAAAGGTGGATATGCATATATTGCAAAGCAAAATGGTATTCCTGCTGAAAGTCTTTTAAGACGATGGGTAAATGCGTATAAGAAATTTGGTGATGAAGGATTACTTCGTTCGAGGAAAAATAAGAATTACTCTTTTCAATTTAAACTTTTTGTGGTAGAATTGTATTTAACAAGCGAGGTCTCTTATCAGGAATTAGCACTTTCGCAAGGTATCAACAATCCTAGTTTATTGGTAAAGTGGGTTAATGATTTCAGAATTTCCGGAACCGAAGCCTTGAGACCCAAAAAGAAAGGTCGTAAGAAAACATTGGATATTAAGGAGTTTAAAAAGCCTTCTAACCCTATTGAAGTAAAGTCTGTAGATACAAGTGCTGAACACGTCAAAGAACTTGAAGATGAATTATTAAAACTCAGAATAGAGAATACATATTTAAAAGAATTGAGGAGATTGCGTTTAGAGGAGGAAACTC
>OGYN01000998.1_pt1 | contig 24199 bp, 18 predicted proteins | sample 1576551 | NCBI WGS metagenome assembly OGYN01 (sample SAMEA3541589, study PRJEB24748) | human gut metagenome | biome: human gut; feature: human-associated habitat; material: faeces | place: China | collected 2012 | reverse complement strand
CCGTCTTGTGGTTCACACAAATATCGTTGTTATGCAGTTCTTTTGTGATTCTGCGGTATCCGTATCGTTTTTCGTTCTCGTTGAAGATTATAACAATCTGTTCCTTTACCATCTGGTATTTGGCAGGATTCTGAGACTGGTGCAGATAGTAGTAGAACGTGCTGCGAGGAAGTCCGGCAAGTTGCAGCAGTGCTTTCAGAGGGTATTTCTGCCTTAGTTCCTGAACTACTTGTGCTTTCTGTTTTGGCGTTCCTCTTCCAGCACCAAGGCATTCAATTTTTTTAAGTAGTCGATTTCCATCCGAAGTCGCTGATTTTCTGCAATAAGATCTTCTTCTACTTGCTTATCCAGCTTTGGCTTCCGACCTTTCTGCGTCCCACTGGCGGCACAGGCTCGTCCTCGACGCTCTACCAGAAGTGCTTCTTCTCCTTCCTCCCAATAAATGCGCTCCCAGTCCCTGAGTGTACGGTCCGAAATGCCATATTCTCTGGACGCTCCCTTAAAGCTCAGGTTTTCTCTGTGGATTCGTTTAATGATTTCTACCTTCTGCGTTCCGTTGTACTTTCGTTGTCCCTTTGACATACAAAAACACCCCATTTCCTAAACAGTATACCATACTGTCTAACAAATGGGGTGCAGTTCACTTATATAACGGGTGTCTTTTTATAAAAATCCGTAGTAGTGCCTCCCATCCCAAGAGTGGTTTTGATGCCAACTCCACCATGGGATGCAAAAGAAAGCAACGCGTTCCAAAGTTCCAGAAGCGGCGGCGCAAGGCGTGCTTCGATGGTCACATTGCCTTGAAAGGCTGGAATGCGCGTTTCTTTCAACAGATAACGTGTGGTATGGAGATTATAATCCACAATATGAAGCCCTTGCTGTAAAGCCTGCAGTGCATCAGAATCGATAAGGGCATATTCTGGAAAGGCAGCGTTCCAATGCGCAATCAGACTTTGCAAAAGCAGAGTTTCCTGCGGGAAAATAGTATAGCGGCCGGACTGCTTGAAGGCGCAAGGCGACAGAAAAGCAATTTTGGCACGGGTTTCGCTGTGGGAACGCCCAGAACGGATCAATTCTTCAGCGGAGACTGCCGGAAAGATGCGAACCTCTGAAACGGGGAGTGTTAATTCATGCAGAGGGATTTCCTTTGCAGATTCCAAAACGGGAAAAACTACCTGTCGAGCAGCGTCATTTAGCAGGTTGACCGTCCAGATCAAAGACTGTTTTTCCGGCGAAAAACATAGAAAATGCGCAATGGGATGTTCCCCTTGCAGATGCATCTGCTCTCCAAATTCAGAAGAGATCTGTGACATCAGCCAGCCATACAGACGATAGGACCACGACTGGGGAATCCGCACATCATTGGGCGGAGATAAAACCAGTTGAATCTGCTGGATCATAAGATACTCACCCCGCAATATCCATAGGGATAAAGCCGACCACGAAAGCGAGCATATTTCATGGTGTGCGGGGAAATGCCATTTTCGGCATCACGCTCATGCTTGTGGTTGCGGAACATTTGTTTCATTTGTTCTGCCGTCCAGCGCAGCCCCTCTTCTTCACCCAGATAGGGGTACGCCAGCGACTTGGCAAAAAAGCCGGAGCCGCCGCCAAGGATCAGGTGTGGCTGCTGCGGCAGGTTGACTGCACCGCTCGGCGGAGTGAAGTGCCTGCTATACGTCTGTTCGTAATAAGTATCAAACTGCTGAATGGCCTCCAGAAGGGACTCTTTGGTAATGCGCCCTTTCAGCACCGACTGATCCAGCGTCAGCTTGAAGCGTACCTTAGTGCCGGACGCTGCGCATTCCCGACACATGGGGATGCCGCGATTACTGCCCTTCGCAAAAGAACCGTTCACAAGTGCATCAAATTTTCCGACAAGGACCATCTGCGTATCCGGGATGGGGAGGCTGTCGGAAACTTGAATGCCACGGAAAATGCTGTTAACGGCGTCCGAAGCGATGTTTCCATCTTTCAGAGTGTGCAGATGTAGCTGGTTGACATATTTCTCTTCCGGAAAGGTGGCCCGGCGGTTTGGCGCAAGGCTGTGTCCGGTACTGCGGTCAGCCAATACCGCACTCAGCAGCCATGCGGTACGCAACGCACCCTTGATGCTGCTGCCGGGAATGTAGGCATGGCCCTGCGCATCACGCTGGAAGGCATGGATCTCTTTCAGCGAGTGCTCCGCATCCAGAGCATCTCCCACCTCGATCTGATAGCGCGTCAGCGTTTTTAGCTCCGCATCGGAAATGCCGCAGTCTTTGCTCAGAAATGCCCAGAGATTGGACTGCTCGCTAAGCATAAACTGTCCGTACTTGTCCACCAGATTGTGCTCGACCAGAAAGCTGAAAAACTTTTGCTCGTCCAGAAAGGAGACTTTGCCATTGCGGGTGTTGTACATGTACTCTTTTTTGGTATAGCTGCTACCATTGCCAACAAACAGAGGTGCCCATACATTCAGAGTAAGGTCAAAGATCTGCAGATGATCCTGCTGAATCATAATGTCACCCCCATAAAGATTGGCTTGGAATAGCGGTATACCGGATGCACATCCGACAAACCAACATCATACAAAGCACCCTGATAACGATTTTGCAAGACAGATCCTGCTGAAAGGGCATACTGCGTTTTTTTCTTCAGTGGAGTTTCCACACGATAGGATGCCATGAAGCCGCTGCGGCGCACCAGCTGGAAGGAGGCACCCTCTAATGCATTATCCAGTTCATCTGTCTGCGGCAGGCTGGTGCTCAGCAGCAGATAAGGAGCGTGCTCGGCAGAAAGAGCATGATACATCCACTCCGTCTGCTCGTCAAAAGGTTCGTTCAGATAAATCTTGTCTACGACATGGAACTTTCCATAACCAGAGCTGACTTTGCCGCCGATGCCGGTAGCACCCAGCCAATCCAGCAAATACTCCAGATCTTCATCCTGACCATCTTCGGTAAATCCGCAGATGAAATACAGTCCGCAGTCCGGCGCAAAACGGAACAGTCCAACCTGATACGGCATGGTATCCCCCTGCATAGGAACGGCTGCCTTGGTTTGCTCATAGTGGGTGCCAAAACTTTCCGGTTGCTCGTCAGGGGTAAAATGACCTTCATGCAGGCTTCTGGCGTAGCGGTCGAATTCCAACACAGGGATCCAGGCTAGCTTTTTTACCTTTTTACGCAGGGTGGTTTCTACCTCCTCGGTGGATTCTGACGCGGCAATGGGCTTTGGCAGGTAAAACGTTTCGCCATACCAGGGCATTGTATCGCTGAGCAGGAATTTTCCCTGCCGGACCTGCGCACAAAGTTGTTCCAGAGCTTCTTCTCCGTGCTGGACGAGGGTCTCATGGCAGAGGGCAGAAAACAGGGTATCTGCCCGCAGGGTCTCTTCGGAGGTATAAAGCGACAATGCAGAGTCGGCTCCTCCGAAATGAACAGCTGTGTCAAACTGCAGCTTAAACAGAAAATAGTTCATAACTATCCACCTCATCAAAGAGGGATTTCAGGTGGCTGAGATCCACCTGCGCGCCATAGCCTTCCAGCGCAAAGTTTTTCAGGCTGACACGGCCGCTGCCGCGGGAACCATGGCCGCCCAGATAATCCATCTGCAGCAGCTTCATGCCTTTGGCCAGAAGAGAAAGATCTTCCTCGACCTGTGCCGGGTCGGTCACATCGTAAACGATGCTGACACCGAACTTTGCACCGGCGATCACACGCTCAATTTGGCGAGGATTGGCCACAGAGTTGGCACGGGAAATTGCGTTCTCGGTCTTGACCTCGGTCACACCCACGTTGGAAAGCTCTTTTGCATTGGACAAAAAGGCATCCGCAAACTGCAGGCGGGAACGACGCACCGGCTCCGAGGAACCGAACAGACGCAGAATGCGCTCGTCGTCCTTGTCGAAAGCAGGCATGTTCTCAATATCCTGACAGGTGCTGCGGGCCAGCAGGGTACGCAGTTTGCCTTTCAGACTGCTGCCGGGTACGATGGGATAACCGGTATAGGGGTCACGCACCACCGGGCTGTCCACAGCACCAATGGCAGAAAAGGCAGAGGAACCGCCGATGTGCATACCGGTGCGCACTTCCAGATCGCACCGGATCAGAATTTTTCCATACATATAATTACCCCTCCTTGCCGCCAAAGTAGCGGTGGAAAGCGACCAGCGCTTCCATATAGTGTGCAAAGCGGATCAGATCCGCACGGTCGGTGGAAATGCCCTTGAGGTATTCCAGCAGGTTCGTCCGCGCCACAAAGCTTTTTACAGTATCATCACGTCCACACTCATAAGCCACGCGCACCCGCATCAAGTTGAGCTTGACCACACTTTCGGGTCGCAGTTTCTCCTCGGTGCGGATGTTTTCCTCGTTATAGATATCTGTCACAAGGCTCAGCAGGTTGCGGATCTTGCTAGTGGTCACTTTTTTGGGCTGGCTCATCAGGCTGCGCATAATACGCTCGGCTTCGTCTACATAATCTTCCGGCACCTTTTTCGGCGTGATCTCCGGCGGCAGCTCATTCTGCTGTCCATAGCTGCTACGGCTGTTATAGCTGCCGGAACCGCTGCGGTTTCCGTTGTAGCTGTTGCTATATCCGCTCCGGTTGCTGTTATAGCCACCGCCGCCATAGCTGCGGTCATTATCATTCCATCCTGCCATCTGTGTCGCCACCCTTTCTGTTCTGATAGACATAAATATAAATTGCGGTGATGAGCTGGTGACGCTGTACGGCATCTAAGGCCCAATCCATCATGCTGTGAGAGAATTGCTCGTAAAGTTTATAATCTGGCGCATTCTTTTTGGGGGAAAGCCGCGCCAGCAGGTAAGCATACCGTGCAAGGTTGATGCGGTCGTTTTCTGCTTCCCGCAGCAGTGCCAGCAGGTTGTAGAGCAGGGCGTTTCCGTGCTCAGCGTTATCCCTGCCGAAGAAGCTTTGCAGGCAGCCGACCTTTTCGGTCAGGACCTTTGTGCGGAACGTATCCCACGCATAGATATGTCCCTGCTCCGGCTGCACCAGCAGATTGCCCTTTGCATCCCGGACGGCTTTGCGCTCCGGCGTGAACAGTGCCACTGCATTTTTGCCGGGCAGATGCTTGGCGGCTTCTTCCAGCGCGGCGGTTTCCTCGGCGGAAAGCCGGATGGGGTAATGGTCATCAAAGATGCCGATGCCTGCGCTGAGGGTCAGTGCACCGCAGGAAAATGCGGTGAAATTACGCTGGATGCGCTGCGCCGCTTCCAGAACAGCGTTCCATGCGCCCACAAGGAACACATCATCGCCGCCGGCATAGACGATGCTTACTTGCAGCCCTTCGAGAATGCCGTTGATGTAACACTTGAAAAACAGCGACATCTGCCGGGAGAACGCCGAGGTGCGGGACAGGGTAACATAGTGCATCCGTTTGACCGGGTCTTTCTCGTTTTCCTGCTCGAAACCAGAGATAAATGCGTGCCCGAGGTTGTCCACATCCATACGGCAGACTGCAATGCGGCGCACGCCCTCGGACTGCTCTGCCAGTTCTTCCATGCTGTTGCTGGCGGCGTAATCGCCAACATACAGGTTGGTGCTGTAAGTAAGGCCGGTGAACGGTGCATTTTTGGTGTATACACGCGTGACCGGTTCACCGGAAGCCAGCCGTTTGCGGGCAGAGAGCTGATCCGTCAGGGACAGATATTCGCTGCCGCCGTCCAGTGCAGGCAGCGTGCAGTCATCGGCAGCCGAGGGCTGACGGCTTACTACCAGGACGCGCTTGTTCTGGATCTTGATAGAAAGATCTACAAACAGTTTACACCAAGGGCAGAGATCATCCTTCAGGTTGGCACTGGTGCCGCACACCTTGCATTCCCGGCCATCCGGGTAAGCGGCGGTGCTGTTCAGCAGCCGCAGATCTTCGGCGGTGTAGCGGTGGAATTTGTGCTGCTCCAGCAGACGGTTCACCCGGCGGAACAGCTCTTTGTAGGGGCTTTTTTCAGCCGGGGTATTGGTCAGGTCGTTGCCGGAGCAGGGCGTCCATGCGTTGGCCAGAAACAGCTGGGTGCCGAACTGCTGCTGCAGCCAGCGGTTGAACTGCCGGTTCCACCGGGTCAGGGTATCGGCCACGGCGGCAGTGTTGGGCAGCAGCACATAGCAGTGCCCGCCGCCGCTGTAGATCAGGTTGGCGCGGGACACGCCGCACCCGGCCAGAAGCTCGTCCAGATAGTGCTCCATGAGCAGCTCCAGAAAGAACGACCGGCTGCGCAGGGAGCGCAGGGCGTTTTCGGTATGGACGGTATAAAGGAACTTCTGAATGCGGGAAAAATCGGCGGTGTAAAGCAGAAAAACGTCCTTCTGGCAAAAATCCTTCTCCTGCTCAAAAAGCGCCTTGCGCAGGTCGGTGATGTTGTTTGCCTGCACATATTCACTGATGCACGCCGCAATGGCTGCGGTGGTCTTGGCGTGGTCAAACAGGGAAACATCCGGGCTTTCGCCGGTAAAGGTGCTGGACGGAAAACAGCTGAACTGCGTTTCCAGCAGACCCAGCAGCGAGTTGATCCACTCCGGCTGCGGCTGCAGATCTGGCAAGCACTCGCTCAGCTTGCGCACGGCATCTGCATAAACGGAAGCGGAAAGCGGCTGCTGCGGCCGTGGCAGCTTCAGACTGCCGTCCTGCGACTGCGCAGGCATCATCCAGCCGGGGTGGGAACCGTTCAGGTGGGTGAACACCGAGTCCAGCGGAAGATCCCGCCGGAAGGAACCGCTTTCGCCTTCGACCTCCCGGCGGTCTGCGGCGGCAGAAAGATCATCTGCCAGATAAACGATATAGGCCGGGGAATCGGCTGGCAGAGCCTTTGCTGCACTGCGCAGCGCAGCGGCGTGGTGGTAGCGCACACAGTCCAGCGCCGGTGCCCAGCCTGCACCGGGCAAAACGCCGTGCAAAAACTGGTAGCCCTGTTCACTGTGGCTGCCGCGCTGCCCACCGGCACGGTACACCGCTTTACCGGTGTCGTGCAGCAGCCCGCCATAGGTGGACTGCAGGGTGAGAACGTTCAAAATACCATCTCCTTTACGGGTTGCGGAAGAATTGCACAATAAACGGAAAACGTATTTGTCAATTTTGTAAGAGATGCTTGGAATTGGTTTTATTATAACACATCTTGTCGCTATGCAAAAGCCGCAGCAGAGAAAATATCACAGCAGCTGCAATCGTTCCGTTCATAGAGGGACAGCCCACGGAAAACAAGAAGTTAAGGTTTGCAAAAGAAAAACTCCGCATCTTTTTTTGATGCGGAGTTTTTTGTCCCCTTGCGGGGATGGTACCTACTACGTGCCGCAGTTTGCAAATCTGGGCGAGTTTTCGCCCCCTTACGGGGATGGTACTGAACCTATGAGCGTGAAAGTAACCGGCGTTGTGTTTTCGTCCCCTTACGGGGATGGTACTTTCCAAGTACGCAGACCAGATTCAGGAAACGTTTTCGCCCCCTTACGGGGATAAGTCGAAATCTGCGTTGCAAGGACTTGACCGACAGCAGATGACGTTTCCGTCCCCTTGCGGGGATAAGTTGAAATCTATGCTCCTAACCCCTACTACATGGGCATCAAGTTTCCGTCCCCTTGCGGGGAGAAGTTGAAATCTGGTACAAGGACTTTGATGGCATGGCAAAGAAGTTTTCGCCCCCTTACGGGGATGGTACGACTACGCCGAAATATCCAGTCATGGACGATGCGTTTCCGTCCCCTTGCGGGGATAAGTTGAAATTCACCCCGCTGCCCTCGTGGCTGGCGCTGGTGCGGTTTCCGTCCCCTTGCGGGGATAAATTGCAAGATACAGACAGTATATACTGTGACTTGCCACCTGAGTTTTCGTTCCCTCTCGGGGATAAGTTGAAATGTAGCGGCGGCGACGTTTGGGCTGCACAGGCCACGTTTCCGTCCCCTCACGGGGATAAATTAAAATAGGCGTGGTGCGTCAAGATACTGCGCCGCTATCTGTTTCCATCCCCTTACGGGGATAAATTGCAATTCATGAAGGCTAATGTTAAGATCAACACGTTGTTGTAACCGTCCCCTTGCGGGGCAGCCTCATTATACCATGGCGGCGGACAAATTGAAATCCCTTTTCAGGGCGAGCCATAGCGGCGGAAGCCGGCAAAGGCGAAGATGCTGCGCTTCAGGGTGCTGCCGTCCGGGTAGGTGGTCTCCTGGCTCTTGCGGCGGGAGCAGGCAGCCAGCGTGGGGATGCCCGCGGCTTCCAGACGCTGGACTACCCGGTACACAAAGGTGCACTCGCCCTGACAGAGCACGGCGTCCGGGTTAAGGTGCAGGATGTGGTCGGCATATACCGCGGCAAGGGAGTCCAGCACGGCCTCGTTGGTGGCGGGGTCGATGGCAGGGAAGGCAAGGTCTATCACCTTGCCGTAGACCTGCGCCGCAGCCTTTTGCTCGGCACTCCACAGGGCAGAAGGATGATTGGTAAAGTTGATGAGCATAGGGCATTCCTCCTTGACATTGCAAAGAGAAAAAGCCCATGGAATGCGGATAGTTAAGCAAAAAAACTTGAAATTACTTTTTCTTAAAAATAATGCTCATTACACCCAACGCAACGAGACACATGAAAAGCGTGTACATAGAATGACATCATCTCCCCTGTCTTGTTTTGGTTTGCCCCCTTGCGGGGATTGTACCAAGAATAAAGCAAAGGTTCTCGATGGCGTTGAGTTTTCGCCCCCTTACGGGGAGAACCCTCTCAGTCACGGCTTACGCCGTGCCAGCTCCCCCAAAAGGGGGAGCTTAGTACAGGGTAACGGCAGCTGCAAAAGCTCCCCCCTTTCGAGGGAGCTGGCGCGCAGCGCCTGAGAGGGTTTTGCGGGGAGAAATTGCAATGGAGGTCAACGCGCAGGAGAAATACTATTTGAGCCGTTTTCGCCCCCTTACGGGGATGGTACTGTCTTCCAGAATATACAAGCGCTCTCCGGTTCAGTTTTCGCCCCCTTACGGGGATTGTACAGAGTGGCATTGCCTGTGGGCGGTTCCGCGCTTGTTTTCGCCCCCTTACGGGGATGGTATGCTCTGTCCGTCCTGACCACGTCTCCCGCCCTTGTTTTCGCCCCCTTACGGGGATGGTACAAAGGCGTTCTGCTTCCCGGTGTGCTACGACAGGTTTTCGCCCCCTTACGGGGATTGTACCGACGACATCGCAGAGGTGGAGCAGCTGGCGCAGCTTTCGCCCCCTTACGGGGATTGTACCCTAAATATATCACAAAACACCGCAAAACTGAAGAGCTGGATGGCTAGAAAATACTCACTTTATTACAATGATGTGTTTTTGCGCTGAAAAGAACAGACACAAATTCGTTTGGCCTGCCTTGTGCGCGGGGCAGTTTCATGATATGATGCAGATAATGGATCTTATAAAAAGGAGTGTTGCCCTGTGCTGAAGACTTATATCACCACCGTGCCTTTGCAGGGAAAGCTGGACCCCATGCTGTACCAGCGGGACCATGTAACCCCGCCAGTGGCTACCTGTTTTCCCATTGTGCAGGTGATGCGGGACACCCTTGAACCCGGGGACACGGTGCAGCTGCTGGCCATCCGGCAGGAAAATGCCGATACCGCCCGCAATTATCAGCGCCTGCTGGAAGAGCTGGCGCAGCTGGGCATTGCGGAACATCAGGTGCGGCAGATCCACCTGCCGGAGGATCAGCACCCGGAAACACTGATCGGCCTGTGCCGGGATCTAGTGGATGCCCTGCCGCAGGTCACCCGGGTGTATGCCTGCATCACCTACGGCTCCAAGAGCATCCCGGTGGTCACGCTGACGGCATTGACCTGCGCCGAAGCTACCCATACGGAGCTGGAAGTAGGCGGCGTGTATTATGGTGAGGTCAAGCGGGAAAACGGGCGGGTGCTCAGCGCGCGGCTTTACGATATGGCGGCACTGTATCAGCTTTCCGGGCTGGTAGGTACCATGCGCGACAGCAGGACCGCCGAACAAGTGTTCCATCAGCTGATCTGGATGAACGAGCACCGGGAGGACTGAGCAGCGATGAATGATGTGAAAACATGGGCGGACATTGATGCTTCGCCGCTGCTGCAGCTGCCGCCGGAACAGCGCAAAAAGCTGCACGATGCCAATGATGAACGGTTCCGCAGGTTCTGGGCGGAATGCTTTCTGACTGCACAGACTCCCGGAAGGGGAGAGGATGCATGGAACAGCGTCGATTTCTGCAAGGCGTTTCTGGATGCGTTTGATTTTTGGGAACCGAAACCCGGGCAGACCTTCAGTATGTATCTGCGCACCGCTGTCCGTCATGCACAGGCACACGACCAGCAGCAGGAAGAAATGGCTGTGACGGGTTTCGGACGCGAGACGAACCGCAAGATCAAAAAAGCGCTGGAGTACATGGAGAAGAACGGAATCACAGAGAGCATGCTCTGCCGTGACCCGGAAAAAGAACAGGTGATTGCCGATATTGTCGGGGTGGGTGTAAAGACCCTGCGGGAAGCACTGCGCAATAAGCAGTCGGTGCTCAGTCTGGACGACACTGGCAGAGAGGATTCGGCGTTGGGTGACCGGGTGGCTTCCCAAGAAAAAAGTGTGGAAGAGCAGGTGGAGCAGAGCCGGGAAATGCTGGCATGGCTGCACCGCGGCATTGGGCTGATGAACCTGCAGCAGAAGGAAAAATACGGTAAGACATCCGGCCCATTGTGGAGCAGCGTGCTGATGGGCTTTCTGCGCAACAATGACGCGCTGGACCCGGCAGAGGATGCGCCCGCGCGGCTGGCAAACTGCGATGACCTGCGCCCGCTGGAACGGGACAACTGTCTGTGGGATATCCTGCTGCTGCACCGGTATGTGGAATTTACAGTTCAGCCGCCCTTTGCACCCAAAGCGCTGGAATGCGCTGCCCTCCATGCGCTGCTGGAGCCGGGGCGCAACCCGGCGCAGGATAAGACCGTGGCAGAGTTTCTCGGCGTGAGCAAAGCGGCTGTATCGCAGCGGCGCAAAACATGGCAGCAAAAACTGATGCAGATGAAAGCGGAACAGGAGGAGGTATAAGATGGAACGCAGTGTATTGCTTTTATATATGAGCCCCTTCGGCAAAAATCCGAACATTCATACCCAGACCAACGAAGCGGCGGTTTTGGAGCTGAAAAAGCACAAGGAAGGGCCGGATTGTATTCTGGCGCTGTGCAGTGAGCTGGTGCGCACCAGCCCTACCGTGCATTTGCCGGACGGGAAAACCTGCACCACCGTGGAGTATTTCCGGGATGTATTCCTGCCTTCGGCGGGCATTCCGGCAGAGCGGCTTGTAGTGATCCCGGTGCCGGACAGCATGGACGACAAGGCGCAGTTCCGGGCTATCTCTCTGCTGCTGGGAAAAATTGAAGCGGAAGATACCCTTTCTATCGACCTTTCCGGCGGCATGCGGGACACGGCGATGCTTCTGGTAACGGCAGCTCGCTGTATGCGCGACCTGCGCAGTGTGGAGACCCGCAGGGTGATCTACTCCGAACTGCTTCCGGATGGCACTTCCCGCATCCATGACAGCAGTCAGCTGTACAGCCTGTTCGACCTCATCACGGCGATGGACGAGTTCTTTTCCACCGGCACTGCACAGAAGCTGAAAGGCTACCTGTGGAGCGAGGGCGAGAGCGACCCGGCTCTGCACACCCTGCTGGCCCGCATCAACCAGTTCTCGGATGATCTGGCGCTGTGCCGGGTGCAGGCGCTGAATGAAGATCTGAGCCAGATCGCACAGGCACTGCAGGCACCGCCCAAGGAGAGCAAAAATCTGACCAGCCTGTTCTTCCACCTGCTGAATGACCGCTTCCGCACAGAATTTGAAGGGCTGCTGGCTTCCCCCAAAAACAATCTTCCTGCGCTGGTAAGCTGGTGCGCAGAACACAGCATGTACCAGCAGGCGCTGACATTGCTGTGCGAGCAGATGCCGGCCTATGTCTGCCGTCATCTTTTTGTGCAGCCCACAGAAACCGGCTGGGCATATCTGGCGGCACAGAATCTGAATAAGGGCAAGGCATGGGTATATCCGCTGTTCCACTTCCATTTCTGCCGGTTGGCATTACTACAGAAAGGCCGCTGGAAAGAAATTTGTACAACCGATTTGCGTCTGACCAAAAATAAAGATGATGCAGATGGCAATATGCTGTTTGGCGTAGCCAATTCGAAAGAAATGCACGACTATATGGATATGATCCTCGCTTCCGGCCAGTTGGTGATCGACCCGGATGTCCGGTGGCAGATCGAGGATGCGGCACTGTTCTACCAGCGCGTGATGCAGTACCGCAACCAGATCAACCATGCCAGTGATACGGCTTTTGGTCTGCAGAGCGACCGTATTCTTCCGCTGGACACGGCCCATATTGAGCAGACTTTGCAGGATGTGGCTGACTATCTGCAGGAGATCCGCCCCATGAAGCCGGATGTTCCGCAAGGCGTCAAGGCGCTGCCTGTCACAAAGACGATCCCGGCAGGCGCAGCGCCCAACCTGTAAAATAGAATATAGGAAAAAGCAAAGCACCTCCGCTGCTGGCAAACGCCAGTGGCAGAGGTGCTTTTTTGTCCCCTTGCGGGGATAAGTTACAATTTCGTCCGTGATGTACCGGGTCAAAGCATACGACAGGTTTTCATCCCCTTGCGGGGATAAGTTACAATGGAATTATTTCCGCAAGAATGGTCCAGACTGCAAGTTTCCGTCCCCTTGCGGGGATAAATTGCAATGAGCATACGTCAAAATCTGGAACGAGTTTTTCCGGTTTCCGTCCCCTTACGGAGTATAAATTTACTATACCACACATTGATTCAAAAGAAAAGAACCATCCACAGGAGAAGCGCGGATGGAGTAGAAATGATAAGCCATAAAGATCACCTCGATTCGGCAGAAGGAGCGTCAAAGCCCTGAATGGGCAGGCCGAGGAAGTATTCCTCGATGCGGTCCCAGAGCTGCTCGCTGGAAAAGCCGCTGGTGAACAGCCAGCTCATCAGCTGCACAGCATCGGTATGGCGCTGGGCAATGCGCTCCAGCAGGCGGTTGCGGTAAAAGCCGCGGTCAGCCAGTTCCATGGTCTGGGTCTGGTTGATATAGAGGTACAGGCGGCTGTTGGAGCCGCCCAGCAGGGCAAAGTGGAGCAGGTCCAGCTCCTCCAGCACGCCCAGAGCCGGGGTCAGACGCTCGCTGCTTTGTGCGGAATCGTTCACCGGCAGATAGCGGCAGGTCTCGCCGCTGTGCAGAACAGCAAAGCTCTGCTCCAGCCAGTGGAAAAACTCGCTGATGAACGGGTCCACCACACTGTACTCTGCGCCTTCCTGCGTAGTGCCGCGGCGCAGCACACGGGTGCGCTGTAGGCGGGGCGAATGCTGTTGCCAGGACTGTACAGCCGCCAGCACTACGCGCACTGCACTGGTGGCACGGGTGCTGCTCAGACCCGTGGCCTGCGCCAGCCGGGCAGCGGCATCCCGGTCGTAGAGATACTGGCCGCTGCGGGCAGCCTCGAAGAAGATCTCCTTCAGGGCGCGCAGCAGTACGGAAAAACGGGCATCCGCATTGGCGTGCCACTCCAACGTCAGCTGCATGGCGGGGGTCAGGTGCAGCTGGGCATTCAGCGGCAGCTTGTCGCTGTGGGTGTACAGCAGATACTTGAACTGCGGGAAGGAAAAATCGTTCTGCCAGCGGCTGCTCCACAGGCGGGCAAGGTCTACGTCGTAGACCCCGGCAGCCTCATCCTGCAGGGTGGCAGCACCGGTACAGATGCAGTTGACTGCGGCGGCATCGGCGTTGCTGAGCAGAAAATACCCGTGGGTGAACAGAGGAGAGGGCCGCATGATGAAGGGCGCATAGCCGCGTGCTTCGCTGTCCTTCTGGATCAGCAGCATGGCGGTCTTGACCTTGGCCAGTGGGTCCTGCTGGTGCTCGCCGTTAGGGCTGGCAAAGATGTAGGCAAAGCTCTCGGCGTCCACCAGAAGTTCGTTGCGGTGCTTGGTGGCAGTGGCCGGCTGGCTGGCGCGGTGCTGGCGGTACAGCTGCAGCACCTTGCGCATCACCTGCACCAGCTGCCAGAGCTGAATGCTGGAAAGGCCGTGCAGGCGGTTGATATGTTTGAAGTCGTTGGCCATGTGCTCGTACACGGCACGGCCCTGGATCTCCGGGTCACGGGCGGCGCGGCCGATCTCCTGCGTGTAATCACACAGGTTACCGGTAGGGGCAAAGTGCAGCACAAGGGCAATGTCCGGGATGTCGATGCCCATGCCAAAGGCCTTGGTGGCCAGCATGATCCGGCGCTTGCCGCTGCGGAAATCCTCCAGATTCTCCGCTTTGGCCTCGCCGGAAAGCTGCGCGTGGTAGCGGGTCACAGCATTGCCAAGCCGCTGTGCAAGGCAATGGGTGTAGAAGCGCTCCAGCAGACTGACGGTGGGAAAGTAGACCAGGGTCTTCTGCCCCTGCTCCAGTGCGGTGGTGATCTGTCCGGTCAGAGCCTGGAACTTGTCCAGCTCGTACTCCCGGCGGCCGGTCACGCGGGGAACCTCCCGGATGCACAGCTCGATGTTGCGGCGGCGCACGCAGCCCAGATAAACGATGGGGTCCGGCGACATGTGCAGGCTGCGCAAGGTCTCGCGGTACATGTCCTCCTCGCCGCCATAGGTGGCCGTGGCCGTAAAGGTGGCGGTGACAAAGGCATGCTGGTGCGGACCGTTCAGCTGCTGTTTGCGCAGCTTGTTCACGTAGTCACCCAGAAACCAGTAGTCCGGGCGGAACTGCTTGCCCCAGGTGGTCACAATATGGGCCTCATCCACGATCAGCAGGCCGATGGCACGGTCGCCGATCAGGTCGGAGATATCGCTGCGGCTCAGCAGGGACTCCGGCGAAAGATACAGGATGTCGCAGCGGCCTTCCTGCACCTCCTGCGCAATGGTCTTTTTGACCATGGGCGGGATGTCGGAGTTGATGGTGCGGGCCTTGGCGTAGCGGTGCTTCTCCATGCCCTGCACCTGATCGTTCATCAGGCCGATCAGCGGCGAGATCACCAGCGTGACCATCCCGTACTTCTCGGCAAGGTCAATCGCCGGGATTTGGAACATCACGCTCTTGCCCGCACCGGTAGATGCGGTAACGAACAGGTCGCGGTAAGTCTGCCCCGCGCGGCAAAGCTCTGCCTGCTGGATGAGGTCATCGATGATGTCCTCTTGGGTGATGGTGCGCAGCTTCTTCTCGCCGCGATGCAGAGCGTCCAGGTCGTAGACATCCAGCGGGAGAAAGTCCGGATAACCCCAGTGCTGCTGCAGAAGGGTGCGCGCCTCCGGGCAGACGGGGCGCTCCGACTGCATCGTCTGCGCATGCGCTCTGGAAAGCTGACCCGGAAAAGCGCCAGCTAACGCCGCAAGGCTGGCGGCAAGATCAGCCTCATCGCCGATGAAGCTGTCGGCTGAAACGCAGAGCGTTTTGCCGCGGCACAGCTGCTGCACGAGACAAAAATAATCGGCTTCTCCGGTAAGCGCAAAGGCAGAGCTGCTGGCGGCGGTTTCGGGAACCGTATGCGGCGCTGCGCCAAGCGATACGCGCTCGACCTGCGGGTACTGGCGCAGCAGAGCGTCCAAAGGAATGCAGCAGGCGATGCCTTCCTCCGTATGCAGCAGGTTGGAGTAGACACGCAGGCAGGGTTCAATGCCGGGCAGCGGAGTATCCTGCGGCGTTTCCGGGTCAAAGTGGCTCAGAAGGCCGGACTGCATCTCCGGCGTAAGCGTCACAGACACAGGGAGCAGCGTGCGGTAGTAGGTGTTCTGCACCAGAATGATGTGCGGGAACTCCTGCGCAAGGGTATCGGCATGCAGGGCAAACTCCTCTGCGGTGATCACACAGGGGTTCTGCTGCAGCAGACTGCTCAGGTAGCGGGACAGGCGCTGCTGCAGCAAAGCATCCAGAGAAGGACGCGGAAGACCGGCGTCCTCCGAAGAAAACCCCCACAAGACAAACAGAGTATCCTCAGCAGCATGGGCGGAAAGATAAGAACAAAGCAATGTATTCATGGCAAAATCCTCCATCAGGTCAAAAAATCAGGCAGCAAAAAGGGTGGATGAGGAGCGGCGCTTCAGCATCTCCCGCAGGTGGCGCTCGGCACGCACCTGAATCTGGCGGATACGTTCCCGCGTGACGCCCAGCTGCGCACCGATCTCGTCCAGTGTACGGCAGCGGTCATCCGGGATACCGTAGCGCAGCCGGAGAACAGTGGACTCGCGTTCGGGAAGCTGAGAAAGAAGCAACCGGACTTCCTGAACGGTCTCGTTCTCGCTCACAGTGTCCACAGGATCGGGGCTGACGTCATCCGCCAGAAGCTCCGCAAGCTCGGTGTCGTGGCTCTCGCCGACCATAAGGTTCAGGCTGGTAACGTTGAGGTAAACGAGTATGTCGCTCAGGTAGCGGCGCGCCTGCTCCACCGTGCAGGGGTGACCGCTGCCGGTTTCAGCCTCGGCAATGGCACGCCAGAGATCCGGACCATCCAGCTGCATGCAGGTGGTGCAGACGACACGCACCCGGCAGAGCGTGTCAAAATAGTGTACCGGGATGCGTACCGTAAGGCCGGTATTGATGGCTTCGCGCAGGATGGACTGGCGAATCCAGTAGGCGGCGTAGGTCAGGAAGCTGTAGCCCTGCAGCGCATCGAACCGCTGGACCGCAGTAAACAGTCCCAGAATGCCGTTCTGGAAGTTGTCCTCCTCGGTCAGGCAGCTATGGGCGAGCAGTTGTGGAACTCTGCGGGCCATTAGGTGGACAAAACCGGCGGTCTTGCGCACGAGGATCTCCTTGGCGCTCTCATCACCCTGCTGTGCCAATACGCAGAGCTGCTCGTTGGTCATAGACCAAAGCTGCTTGGAGGTAAAGTCGCTGCGGCAGAAAGAAGTGGCCTTTCTGCTGCTGGGTATAGCGGCGCTGGTATCCACTAGGATGCCGAGCCCCGCCAGCTCGGCCAGCAGATGCTCCTGTTCCTGCTGAGAACAGGAACCAAACAGCGCATCAAAGCCTTGCGCAGACAGGTGATTGCCGTTCGTCAGCATCGGGCGTACACGATTCAAAACTGCATTATAATCCATGGTAAAACCCCGCTTTCACTTCCAACTGTAAGTGTCTTCGCTTAGTAGAAGCCCATGGATGCAGTAGAGTTAAGTCTTTTGAGAAAAAATTTATGGTTATTTTTTGGAAACGTCAGTCAAATAAAAAATCAATGAGTTCTCTTATAAATATAAAGGTATAGAATTAAGCAGCAAGGACAGAAAACCTTGCCAAAGAAACAAACTATACAGAGCTTTTTGCGTATGATATAATAAAATTATAAATCTTAATTGGGAATATCGTTTTAGGAGGCCACCATGGAGCCAATGAAAGCAACTAGTGTCAACAGCCGTGCGGAGGAACTGTTTGTACAGCTGTTCTGTGAGGCTTTTGGGCCTGAGAAAACCGAAAATTTGCAGGTCCAGTACCCCTGCGTGGACATCTATGGTCGGCACCGCTATATCGATTTTGCGCTGGAATCGCCTGAATCCAAAATTGCAATCGAGATTGACGGTGAGACCTACCACAACCCTAGCAAGGTGTCCGAAAATAAATACGCTGATGACCTCCTGAAGCAGAACAGCTTGATCTATGACAACTGGAAAGTATACCCTACAGCCTGCACCGGGTGCTGGACATTGCAAAATATCAGCCGATGGCGTATGTGCTGGCGCCGGAGAACAAGCGCAAGCTGGATCAGGATATGCTGTTCCAGGGCGAAAAGCCGGAGGCGTGGCTGGATGTGCCGATCGATGTGTCCGACCATGAGATCATTGACCTTTTCAACTGGCAGAACAGCGTCAAGGATATGATCTCGCAGATCGAGTTCGTCCGGATGGTGGATGTACAGTCCGAGACGGTGGAGCGCTACATCAAGGACGGAAAAGTCAAACCGGACCTTTCGATTCCCTTTGGCGATAAGCGGATGTTCCACTATTTCCGGGAGGAAAGCATCCGCAACATTGCGAAACAGTATGGCTGGGATCTCATTACGCCGCAGAATATGGCTGACAAGTTCATGAAGTTCATCGAAACGATGGACATGAGCTACTCCTACAAGCCGGTGCTGCTCAAGGCAATCTATGAGTATATGGACACCAGCGGCAGAGTTGCCCTGCCGGATGTGGTGGACTACTTCATCGACTTCTACGAGGACCGCAAGGCGCACGGGATGATCGCAGAGAAATCCACCAGCATTTATCAGAAGGGTGGCTATACCCGGAAGGATGTGGAGAAGAACATCCTCTCCAACCCCTTCAAGCGCTTTGAGGATATGCGATTCCTGATGCGCTGCAAGGACGTGGAGACTATCGAGGTGAACCCGATCATCTTCCGCAAGCTCACACGGGAAGATTGGCTGCATATTGTGGATGTCTGCGATAAGAGCCTTGAAAAATACTATTTGCGGCTCAAAAAATGATGTGAGCGCCGATAATTGACTGCGGGTGACGTGCATGATGAAAATAGTGAGAAATATGATCCGGTGTAAAAAGTGCAGGGATGTTATTGAAAGCTGCACTGTACATGATTTCAAATTTTGTTCTTGCAGATCGTGTGCAGTCGATGGAGGACATGAGTATCTCCGTAGATGCGGAAATCCAGAAGACTGGGAAGAATTATCTGAAACGCAAAGTGTAGATGATTGAAAATTAGGCTGAACACGATCTTTGAAAGCAGAAGCTCAGCGGCGAGAAAAAAGCTCTTGACCTTTAATAAAGAGGCCAAGAGCTTTTTTACATCTTGTTTTGCAGGGGGAAAGAAGGTACAATAGTAGAAAAGAGAACGTGCATCAGTCAAATAAGGTGGTGGAGGCGATGGGCAAGGCGACAGTCTACTGCATTATGCACACGGAAAGATGTGTGGCACAGGTGAGTACGGCTGGTGAATGCAAGATTTACCTTGAAGATTTCATGCCCTATGGTCTAGTGCTGAAAGAATCGAATGACTTTGATACTCGAATCAATAATGTGATTAGCTTCCATTCATGGTGTGCATCTCGGCTGATACCACGTGACCGTACTTATGCAAAGGAAATCCTGAACAGTATCGGCGCATCTCAGAATGTTACGGATCGGGAGCGTGCACAGATTGCGCTTTCGTACCATTGCCTGTCGCTGCTGGATGTGTTCTGGGTAAAAGGAGAAAAAGAGAATATCCGATTTGAGGATATCAATCTCTATACACACTCTTTAAGCAATGCACTTGTAGATATTGCACTGCGTGGGCATCAGATGACTGTGACAAATGCACATCTCTTGGCAAATGATTTGTCCACTGGTGGATGTTATCCTAAAGCGTGGGTGCGCAGAGAGGATGGCTTCTATCTTTATAAAGATGGCGGACAGGATGCAGTCGAGCGTGAGGTGCTGGCAAGTAAAATCTGTCGATGCTTTGACTGTCATCAGGTTTTGTATGAGCAAGGGATGTTTGAGAACGAGCCAGTTTCCATCAGTAAAATCATGACCTCGCAGCGCTATAGCCTTGTGACGTATGCAGCCTACGATGTCTACTGCACAAATCATGATTGGAACACGCTGGATAAAATTCTGGAATTGGATGCCCACGGATACTATATGATGAACATTCTGGATTATCTGGTGGGCAACACCGACCGCCATTGGGAAAACTGGGGCCTGTTGGTGGATAATGAGACGAATCAACCTATCCGGTTGCATGATCTGATGGACTTTAATAAGGCATTTCAGCAGTATGATACACTGGATGGAGCAAACTGCTTGACCGCTGGAAAGCGGCATTTGAGCCAGAGAGAAGCAGCGATAGAGGCAACGCGGCAAATAGGAGTAAGGCAAATTTACGACATAAATAAAAATATATGGAATGGAAAAATAAAATATGAGCAAGAATTTAATTGGAGACTTTGCATACTGCAAGAGGTAACCATAACTTAAAGCAAGGAAGATAGAACAATACTAATGAAGTGATTTTATAGGTTTAGCAGAGAAAGGAGTACATCATGAGATTTATTGGAATCAAGAATCTTCGTTCATTAAAAAATGTTGAGCCAATTGAAATAAAACCCATTACGATTCTTGTTGGAAAGAATAGCTCTGGTAAAAGCACGTTTTTACGAACATTTCCGTTGCTGAAGCAAACGATAGAAGCTAAAACAGCTGAGCCAATTTTATGGTATGGAAAATATGTGGATTTTGGCGATTACGACCAAAGTAAGACTCATAATGAAAAAGAAGACATTGAGCTGACATTTGGCCTTGAAATTCCAGATGTGTCGAAAATTAGCACAAAATCGATAATTTTTGTGGATGACCGAAACAAAAAAATGAATGCAGACGCAACATTTTCGTTGAAAAAGCAGGTCGTGTCATCGATAAATGTGAGCGTTAAGGATCAGAATTTTAAGTTGAACTTTAATTCATTATCTGAAGTAGACTCAATCGAAGTTAATGGAATTACTTTTAATGAACATTACTTTTCTAATTATAATAGAGGCACTTTGCTACCGGAGATCGTTATGGTATCTGAAAAGGGAGATCAAGTAGGCGTGTCTCTATATAGATATTTTATCAATGAGGAATTGTTAAATCAAATTATTCGGGGTTTGAAACAATATTCAAATTCAAACACGAAGGATAAAACGATCGCTGAAGGCATTCGTCCAGAGCTGTTTGGATCCCGTGAAGAAATATTAAGACATTTGATGAATGCAACTGCTTTTCCAGAAGGAATGAGAAAAAATTTAAGAAAAGCAAACGTTAATGATGAAAGTATAAAAAAGATCAATGATTTGATAGTTTTGGCTTCTATTCCAATAATAATGTCGTTTATATGTGGACAGATAGCTTCAGAGTTTACAGGGGTACGGTATTCAAAGCCACTGAGATTAAACGCAGAGCGCTATAGAAGAATTCAAGGCTTGTCGGTTAACGAAGTTGACCCAAGTGGTGAAAATCTTGAGATGGTTCTTAATAACTTAAGAGAAAAAGAGCAAAAAGCATTTTCGCAATGGACAAGAGATACTATTGGCTGTGAGTTTTCGACAACGCAAAAGGATGGACATGTGTCTATTTTGGTGAAGGACAGTCGTACGAATATCAAAGAAAATTTAGTAGATACTGGTTTTGGATATTCGCAGATTTTGCCGATATTATTAAGCGTCTGGAAGGTTGATATGTCGGAAAGCTCTTCGGCGAGAAGATTCCTTTATGGATATATAGGAAGTCAATCCGCAAATTACTATGAAGCAATTGAACAGCCAGAATTGCATCTTCATCCGGCATTACAGGCTAAGTTGATTGACGTGTTTTCACAATTAGCATCGGAGAAAAAAGATGAAAAGATAAAATTTATTCTTGAAACACATAGTGAAACGATGATTAATCGCTTGGGCTATTTGATTTATAAGAAAAAATTATCGCCGGAAATGGTTAATGTTGTTATTTTCGACAAGAACGATACAGGAAACACAACGGTATCTCAAACAAAATTTAATGATCAAGGCCAGTTAGAAAAGTGGCCTATTGGTTTTTTTGATCCAGATGGAGTGTGATGAATCGGTGGTTGTTGAAATTGCAAAGGATGTAACAGAGTACCTAGAAAGTAATAAGGAAAAAATAACAGAACAGAGCGATATAATTGTAATGCTTAATGAAGTTGCAAGACAATGTAGCGAACATTATCATGTGATTGTGGCGGAAATTGATGTTCTGGAATATTTAAAAAGGTGCCCGATTTTAAATGAGTGTACAAGGAGAGTCTTTTCTAGTTTGAGTCGAAAGGCATTTGAATTAAAAGCGTTTTCAGATAGAGTAACCTATAAAATCGTATTTTATGCAGGCGACATAATAAGAAAAGAAAAAAATAATTCAATAATAAAAATATATATTCCGATTTTAAGAAAGTTTTTATTAAAACAAGCAGTATTAATTTGCGAAAATTTAAGCGATGCTAGATTATATGTAGATCTTACCAAGGAATTCTTAGAAGAGCGTGGAGAAAATCTATATATTAACGTTCATTTGATGCATTGTGGTGGGTCACTGATGATGGATACAGTAGAAAATGAAATATCTTATGGAGAATGTGAACCAATTGCGTGTATAGTAGATAGTGATCGAAAATATAAAGATGATTCGATAGGTTCGACCGCAAAAGATGCTCAACGAGTATTTAGAAGAAAAGAAAATAATTATCCTATAGATTTATACATATTAAATGTCCGGATGAAAGAAAACTTGTTTCCTCCGCGCTTATTGCTGTTGGACGGTGTCATTGCCAATCGAGAGATGTTAGAGCGTTTGGAAGCTAAAATTGACTGTCCAAAGTACGAAAATGTATTTAAATTTTTTAATTTTAAAGAAGGAATAAAATACAAAAACTGTGAAAAAAATATGATGTTTAAAGATCAACTTGAAGAAATAGGATATATATGGCCGACAGAAGAAGATGTTAAAGCATCTCCGGAAAAAATCTTGGTGAAGGGGATGGGAGCAGATGGCTTAAAAGCGTTTCACCAAGAAATAATAAATCATAAGATTGATGATAGATACCATGATGCGGAAAAGCGTAGATGTAAAGAAGAACACAAACGTCTAATTAAGGAGAAAGTTGATAGAGCAAGAAAAGTCTTAGAATATGCTGATCCGTATTGGAGAGGTGATTGGCAGTGTATTGAACAAATAGTGGTAAATTTTGGAATCGCCTTTCCCGAAACAATGCATTTTGCAGGTTGAATGAAAAATTGAGTTCATTATGTTTCATGATGATATAAACGTAATTTATAAATGCATTAATTATGAGAATGCTTGCTTTACGTGATTAAACAGCCTGCTAAATTTCCTATTTGTAGCAGATCTGTAGCAAATTTTACCTATTTGACGAATTATCGTTCTAAAAACCGAAAAGTCATCATGCATCACACGCAGGGGGTCTGGGGTTCGAGTCCCTAATTCTCCACCATACAGTTCGTACCCGAACCCGATTCTCTATGAGAAAGGGTTCGGGTACGTTTTTTGTTTACGGGAAGTCCTACGGCGAGAGTACGCAGAACGGTAAACAGGAGCAAGTAAAGGCAGGGTATCACCGTGGCGGTGGTATCCTGCCTTTTGTGCAATACCATCTCCGAAATCTTTTTCTTCACGTTTTCTTCTTCATGCAGAATCCCCCTGTTCATCCCGGCAGATGCCGGAACGGGCAGGGGGATTCTGGCTTGTTGAGCGGTTGTGTTAAATCAGGCCGAGGTGCACAAAGGCGTTGTACAGGCTGTCTTTGTTCATATCGTCGGTCACATCGTCGGCGGCGGCTTTGGCTTCCGGGCCGCCGCTGCCCAGAGCCACGCTGTACCATAATCATAGAGGGTCCTGGTCTTCGGAACAAGGGTGGAATCTGCCGAAAAACAACGGCTGAGGTTGGTACAGTTGCACAAAGGCGCGCGGCCCTGCAAAGAAGCTGTAAAATTTGCGGGGCGGGGTTGACGAACGGCTCCGGCCGTGGTAAAGTAATGGGCGGAAAAGGCCAAAGTGCCTTTTTACGACAGAAAAACGAGGTGGTCGTCATGGAACCTGTTGGAAGCAGCGGCAGTTTATATCCCCGATCAAAGAACCAGACGGCAGCCTTTTTGCATGCCGGAGAACGGCCCGGCTGTGCGTGAGAACGCACGGTGTGTTTGCCTTCCCCGGAAATGAAAGTGTCCGCTGCCGCCTGGTAAAAAAGGAGGCAGCTTTTTTATGTCTGAAATTTCGATCAATACCCTCAAGACCATGCTGGCGAATCTGGATGACGCCAAAAAATACCAGAGCCTGCGGGATGTGATGGAGACCCTGCCGGCTCCCGACCTGGCCGCCGTGTTCGAGGACCTGCCGGCCGAAAAGCTCCCGGTGCTGTTCCGTCTGTGCCCCAAGGACCTGGCGGCGGATGTATTCACCGAGCTGACCCCTGCCACCCAGCAGAAGCTGATCGACGGCCTGACCGATACCGAGCTGAAGGCCGTGGTGGACGAGCTGTGCGTGGACGATGCGACCGACCTTGTGGAAGAGATGCCGGTCAATGTGGTCAAGCGCATTCTGAGCCAGGCCGACCCCGCCACCCGCCGCATGATCAACGAACTGCTCCAGTACCCGGAGGACTCCGCCGGCGGCGTGATGACCACCGAGCTGATGGAGCTGCGCCCGGACATGACGGTGGCGCAGGCCATGGAGGCC